>ERZ779746.583-NODE-583-length-18118-cov-3.994242_pt1 | contig 18118 bp, 15 predicted proteins | sample MGYA00511888_ERZ779746 | MGnify/ENA primary metagenome ERZ779746 (study PRJEB29588, sample SAMEA1964695) | human gut metagenome | biome: human gut; feature: human-associated habitat; material: faeces | place: Denmark | collected 2008/2010 ... | reverse complement strand
CATGGAACTCGATCAGGTTATCCGCGGTACAGCCGCAGCGTGAGCAGGTACGAATGGGGATGGTCATAGCGAAATTCCTCCAAAATGTAAAGTAAGGCCCCCGGGAATTACCCGGAGGCCTTCATCAATATAATATATATTCGGAGGGGTGGGGAGAATCGGAAGCTTACTCCGCTTCGTGATAATGATTAGTTCACAACGATATTTTGAGACAGCACTGTTTTGACTGGGATTACTCCGCTAACCATTAAGTCTGAATACTATTCGCTTATTTTTTTTAGAACGCCGATCATGAGCTCCATCGTTACTTGAACGCTGTGAAGATCGCAGCGCTCCTTTGGTGTGTGAACATCAAAGAGTGAGGGGCCGATTGCGATCATGTCAATGTGGGGGTTCTTTTCAAAAAAAGCACCGCATTCCAGTGCGCCATGGACCGGTTCTACCACCATGTCATTACCTGTCAATTCTTTGTAAACCTGACAGGTGATCGGAGTTAGCCTGCTTTTGGGATTTACCGCCCAAGCAGGGGAATGCTCACCTTGTTCAAATGCAAACCCGAAAGCCGAGGCGATCGTACGATCGATGGACAGCAACTCCTTGGCCCGGTATGCCGCGCAGCTCCGGGACATGGCGGCCAGACGGATCTCACCATTTGCTACGGTCAGGAGCCCGAGATTTTGGGAGCTTTCAGTAAGGTTTTTGACATAAGGACTCATTGTATGGATACCATCAGGCAGCGTCAGGAGCAGATCCAATAGGGCGTTGGCGTCCGCAGACGGAACAACATGAGAAATCTTCTCCTCAAGAGGTGCCCAGCGGAAAACCATACTTTGCTCAATTTCACCAAATCCGGCGGTGAGCTCAGCGGAATAGCTTTCCAAAAGCCTGTAGACGTGATCGAGCGCTTCGGGGCAAACAAGGATCTTTGCTTCTGCAGAAGCGGGAATTGCGTTTCTAGCCTGGCCTCCGCAAAAGGATGCCAGTTGATACTCGATGCGTGCGTGATTCAGTTCTTGCAGCAGCCGGCTGACACAGATCAGCGCATTCGCACGTCCTTTATGAATGTCAACGCCGGAATGACCGCCCAACAGTCCGGTAATCTCGATTTTCAGTGCGGCCCATTCGCTCTTTGCCGCGCAGTGCTTATACTGGCGGGTAAATGCCATAAAGTCGCCGCCGGCGCTGGAATTGCAAAGAGAGCCAAGCCATTCCCAGTCCAAATTGATGAGATACTCTGCGTCGAGATACTTGGAGTCAATTGCGCCGGAGGACATGCCGTCCTCTTCGTTAACGGTAAATAAGGCCTTCATTGGACCATGCACAATAGATTTGTCCGCAAGCAGAACCAGCGCGATCGCAATGCCGATCCCGTCATCGGCGCCAAGACTGGTACCATCTGCGGAAATAAACTGGCCATCATTTACGACCTTGATCGCGTCCTTCATAGGATCGAAGGCTACGCCCTCTGCGGCCACGCAGACCATGTCCATATGGGCTTGCAGGATCACCCGTGGTGCTTTTTCATATCCAGGAGCAGCGGCTTTCTCAATGATCACATTGCCTATCCCGTCCACCGCATAACATAGATTATGAGTTTCTGCCCATCTGCACAGGTATTCGGCAATTCGTTCTTCGTGGTGGGAAGGTCTAGGAACTGCGGCGATCCGCATAAATTCGTTAAGGATTTTTTTCAGCATCGGCTTAAAATTCATCTCCTATCATGTCTGTATCAAAGTGTGGCATTCGTGTTTTGAAAAGGGGAAGGCACAAATGTGCCCTCCCCTTTTACAAGCAGGTGTCAGATTACTCGTACTTAACGATCTGCTGGTCAGGCTTGCCCAGAATCTTGAAGTAACGGGTCCAGATCTTTTGCAAATAGGCCAGATCGCTTCTCCACCATTTCTCGTCGACCTTCATAACACCCACGGCGACATTCTTGACCAGAATTTCACCGTTCTTTCCGACGATATCGGCATTGGAAAGAGGTGCGCAGGTGTCCGTATTGATATAGCAGGTGATGTCAGGTGCGGTCATGCGCGTCTTAGTGACACCATCGGGAGAAGTTTCTTCGAGGATAAGATTCTCATTCAGGAAGTGGGTCGTCCACTTGGTTCCATCGGCGCCGGTGATCTCGACAAAGCCCTTGTCAAAGCCGGATGCCTGCTCGTTATGTACGTTGGTGACAACGCCGCGGCCGATTTCCTTGCACTCCAGACCTGCGGCTGCAAGCTTATCGAAGATGCCCACAGAAGAAGTCGCGCTGCGCAGGACCTCACCCACACGGCAGCACTTGGTAACGCTGTTAACGGGCAGGTTGTTGACGATATCGTTCTTTCTTACCATCCAACCGGACAGACCACCCATCTGGGAGAAGGCAACGCACAGGTTGCGGCCGATGGTTTCACCCATCACGGCATCTCTGGCATTCTCCAGTTCGATGGACACGCGGTTGCCCTTGTTGTCGGACATGGCCAACGGAGAGGTCTGCAGACCATTGATGTGCAGGAGCAGCGTATCCAGAGCCGGCACAGCGCGACCGGTTCCGTCTGCGTCGATGAACGGAATACCCTTTTCCATAGCAACCAGCAGAGGAACCAGAGTGTTAAAGCCACCGATCTCAACCGCAATGGAATAGTCGATGGACTTGCGCTTCTCGTCCGCCATCTTGCACAGGTGATCGAAAGAGCCGTTGATGTAAGGGGCGATGCGGACTTCCTTGAACTTGGTAGGTGCGCCCATCGCTGCCGTACAGCAGGCATAGCCAGCATCGTCCATCTCTTCAGGAGCCATTACCTGAACCATGACATCAGCATCGTCCGCAATGCCGTGATCCTCTTTGAACTGATCCAGCGCCATTTCACCGCTTTCGCAAGCGCCGCCACCGCCGCCGCCGAAGATCGTTGCACCATAAATCATATTACGAATGCCATTTCCGTCGAGACTATACATATTCGTTCCTCCTATATTTTTTATTTCATTGTTATGAAACAATGCACAAATGATGGGGCTTGTTTACTTCAGGTTTGCTTCGATCTCGTCCAACGTGATCTCACCCTGGCCGCCCATGGCACCCTTGCCGCACAGCGGATAGAGGATCAGATACAAAATGCCGGCAACGATGACCGCGTCCAGCGCCGGACTGAAGAAGCTGAAGAACAGCGCAACGACACAGCCGCATGCCCATGCAATAATGCCGCACCAGTTAAAACCGCGAACGGGATGCCAGTTTTCGGGCTTGCCTTTGCCGATGATCCAGTAGTCAGCGATAACAACGCCCATGATCGGGGGAACCAGAGCGGAAATGATATTGATAAATCCCTGCATGGCGTCTGCCATACCTGCCATGGCCATAATAGTTCCGGCGGCACCGCACAGCATGGTGACCAGGGGACGCCGCTCGTCCTTGAGGTTGAACACCTTCATAGCTGCCATGCCGGAGGTATAGGCGTTGCCGGTATTCGTGGTCCACGTTGCCAGGATCAGAACCAGCATGCTCAGAACGGGAAGGCCCATGCTTGCGAATACGGATGTAATATCATAAGTGCCAGCGGACAAGCTCATGATCGAACCGACCATAAACATGAGAACAGCAGCGGGGATAACGCCCAGCACCGTTGCCATCACAGTCGCACCGCGGCTCTTTGCGTAACGGGTATAGTCGGGGTTCGTGGTCGCACCTACCGCAAACAAGCCGATGACCAGCGAAACAGCCGGGGCCAGTCCCATCGTGTTATTCGGATCAGGCTGGACAGCCATAATGTTGCTCCAACCTGTGGTGGTGATCGCATGGATCATGCCATAAAGGCACATGGCGATCAGGGCCGGAACTGCAATGTAGTTCAGCCACTTCATGAGCTTGAAGCCATAGACGGCGGTGACCAGCATCACGGCACCCCAGATAAGGCAGGACAGCCAGAAGGGGAAGTTGATGTTCCAATAGCCCATCAACGTAACAAACGCTGTTGCGCAGGTAGCGGTCTGAATACCGAACCATCCCATCTGTCCGATGAAAATGGAGACGCTCAGCAGGTAGGAGGAGCCGCGGTCACCAAATGCCTTGGTACCGCACATGCTGGAAGGAAGCCCCAGGTCAGTGCCCTGCATACCGACCATGATCATTAAGACGCTGCAGATCGCAAAGCCCAGGAAACAGGCCAGCAGCACATTGCCAAAGGTCATGGAGGCAGACAGCAGGCCGCCAACCATTAGCATGGGGATGCAGATCATCGTGCCGATCCAGATAAAAGCGATACTATACCAGGACTGGCGTTGTTCTTTGGGTACACGGCTTAATGCTTTTTTCTCGACTGCACTGTTTGTAGTATTGTCCATCAGGTCCTCTCCTTACATAAGTTTTTCAAGAACGTTTGCTGCATTCAGGTGGAAATTTTTTAAAAAATTATGCAATTTTGATAGCAACAACCTTTCCTTGTGCCTTAAATATTAGCATATCAGACAACAGATGTATTTGTACCTGACAGCCAAATTTTCCGGATATTTTTGTATGGGCTTGGTTTGTGATCGTTTCTTTCGCACGATTGGGCGTCTCATCCGGTGCAAAAAAAGCTTCCCGTCGCCAAGGACAACGGAAAGCAGGGGGATATGTCAGTTATTGGACAATAGTCGCTGAAGTGCGACCGCTTCATATAATTCCGCCACCAGCGGCATCTGAGATATTTCGCATGCATAGGATGCCCGTATCTGATTCAGGCGGTAACGGACGGTGTTTTTGTGGACCCCGAGGACTTCGGCGGTCCGTTGAAGATTCTCTCCGGCGTCCAGCAGATAGACGGCCAGGGTCTCCAGAAGAATACTGTAATTTGCTTCCTGTCGAATGGGCTGCAGAGAATACATATGCCTTGCAACTTTGTATCCGTCATCCGCAAGCTTTTTGATCTTTTCCGCAAAGCTCAGGTCATACAGATCGAATGTGCTTCGTGTAGGATAGATCATCCGCACAGTGTCAAAGTATGCCTCATACAGCTCGTACATGTTTTGAATATTCTGGATGGATGTAATACTCATGCACTTGGTCAGCGCAAGATGAAGGCCCTCGTCCAAGAGATCCTTCATCAGTTCCTCTTCCATCGTTTCATCCAGTTCGGAAAAGGCGGCAGCTTGGAAAAGAACAATAATAGAATTTTGATAGAGGTCTACTAAAGCCCATTTCCCGCGGTTCCTGAAAAAGCTTCTGATTTGTGAGACACACTGTTTGAGCTGCCGTTTCTGCTTGAAATCCCCCATGCTTCCGCCGCCCAGGAGCCACATACGCTGGATCTTTGCGACATCGATCCCGTGCTTTGCGGATAGCTCTCGGATCTGCATCTGCTCGTTGGTAATAATGCTTCGGATGATCATCTCCGGGGAAGTTTCTTCAAGAGAATAGCTGGAGATGTTCATAAACAGGGAGATCAGTTCTGCTGCCTGCAATACCTGCTCATGAGAAATAGATTCTTGTTCGTCAATGACAAACAAATGAAGACGGGAACTGGATTCCGGCGTCACAGGAGAGTATGTTACAAAGACATCTTTTTTGTCGATATACATCTTTGCTCTGGACATTTCCGTTGCCTTATCCGGATCCTTGAGGAAATAGCGGATGATTTCCCCATAATTCCAGCCGGCAGACCATGGCCATTGCCCCTCGGACAACAGCTCTCCCTTTTGGCTGAATAAAAAAAACGAGCAGCGGAACCGGTCGCTGATTATTTGCAGTAGGCTCCGGATCGTCCGAAGCCTTTCTGGGAGCCCCGAGATGCTTTCCAGTATCTCAGGAATGAAATTTATGTTTTCCTGCTTGTCACGGTAGATGGCGTACATCACATCATTGATTGCTTCGCCGTAACGGAAATCAAACCGGTTGTAGGGCATGCAGATCAAGGGTAAATTTACTTCATCTGCGGTGCTGATGAGCTTGTCATCCAAGTAGGGTACAAATATGCCGATGTAGTATAATACGACCGCGCAGATACCGATCTCCTTCATTCTGCGTACAATGGCACACTGCTTATCAACATCATCCTTGATCGAGCTGAACGCAGTAATACACATTTCGTGATTGAGAAACAGATCTGAGGAGATCACGTCAACATCCGAATACTCTAATACCGTAATGGAGTTAACGGTCTGGTTGATACCGCCCTTGCCAGCGGCAATCTTAGCGTAATGGGCCTTTTTCTGCACATACCGATGTATCTTACGGAATATTCCGGTGAACAGCTTTCGGGACTGAATGGATTCATCTCTGCTTTTCACCACACATTGAGGATGTTTGTACTCGACGGTGAACTGGAGCCAATAAAAACCTTCGCAGATCAATATGCTGGAAGTTACGCTACGCTGTTTTTTCTTACCGCAGAGATTTCGTACATATTGGGGCCGCTTTTGACAGGTGGCGTCATTTTATCTTTTTTTGAAAACACTTTTTCATATTTGGTGCTTTATACACATCCTTTTTCAAACTATTTTGTTTTTTCAGATTTGAACGAACAGTCACTTTGCTTAGCTGAAAGTATAAAAACAAATTCTCCTAAGACGCGAATTGTTTTTACAGATGTTTATACTGATGAAACAGAGGCAAGCACAGAGCTACAGACGGCTGCTGCTGATCTCGGAGCGTTATGCTTCAAATGTGATTTGCTCGCACTCAGACTCGGCGTCCATAAGCGAACAAGCAGGCTAATCCGTCTGTTTATTATGGGAAAAGATGAGGATGAAAAAATCAAGCAGGCATCCTTACTGATTCAGCGCCATGGAGATAATCCGCACGTAGAGCTATACATTTTTTCCGACAGTATTGAGAGTTCTTTGCTAACGCAAACTATGCAGCCAAAAGGGATGAAAGTCCGACGGATTAGTGATGCGAAGTCTTTGATCAATGATATTCTATACAGAAACGGAAGCATGTTGTTTGAGCAGGCAGATGGTTCTGCTGATAAAAATAAAGATATTTCTGCAGTTGTACTGGGATTGGGCAGTTACGGAACACAGATGCTGAAGGCACTCCCATGGTTCGGGCAAATGGATGGTTACAACCTGACAATAACAGCCGTCGATCTGCAAAGAGATGCAGCGGATCGTTTCGCATTCCAGTGTCCAGAACTATGCTGACTTGCAAGATTCTGCTTTTTCCGTCAAATGTAAATACGTAATGTAAATAAAGATGCTATTGCACCAACAACGCAATGATGGGTGTACTTGTCAAACAAGGAGGGACATCATGAACAAAACCGAAGTGTTTTTGTCATTTAAGAATTCAGACGCAAACGGGAATTCAACAAAAGAAAGAGCAATGGCGGACGAGTTATATAATGCACTCGCTAATAGAGGCATAGGTGTTTTTTATAGCAACGAAACGCTCTCAGTCTGTGGCGCTGCACAATACAAAGCCGAAATAGACAATGCGCTTGATGAGGCAACAATACTCATTGCTGTTGGAACATCTCGGGAAAGCTTGGAATCAAGTTGGGTTCGTTACGAGTGGGATGGTTTTTTTAACGATGTTTTGAGTGGGCAAAAGGAAGGCCATCTTTTTTCTTATATTGATGACATGTCCCCATCAGATTTACCAAGAACACTTAGGCAGCTTCAAAGAGCTACCGCATTGTTTTTCCTGCACTTTTCAGCCGTTTTTAGCGGTTTCCTCTCAATTCTAATTACTTTCCTGACACCTTGTGACTCGCAATCCCCATGTGTCCCAAATCTGTCTGTGGCATTTTATGTGGTCAAAAGCAAAGTCTTACCGGATTGATCCGGCGAGGCTTTGCGGTATTCTCGGCATCCCGCTTTTCTGCTCGATGAACAACACGAAAACCGCGCCGAGCCCCCGTGCCGTGGGATGCTATAATCAAAGAGTATGGGCTGTGCGGAACTCTTCTGTTGACATTTCAACAACCATGTGGTATAGTCTGACCGTTGAGATTTCAACAAAAGCATTCGTGAGAGAGGAGCGCAGCCATGCAGGAGCGATTTGAGACGTTTACGGTTTTGATCAACCGGATCAGCCGCGACATACGGAGGATAAAAAATCAGGAGATGGCCGTCTATCATCTGCGAAGCGCCCATGTGTCCTGTCTGTACTACATATATTCTCTGGATGGCGTGACCTCGGCGGAGCTGTGCGAGCACTGCGAGGAGGATAAGGCGACCATTTCCCGTGCGTTGGACTATCTGGAAACGAACGGATTTATCGTCCGGGATTCCGACCGGGTCAAACGGTACAGAAACCCTCTGCGCTTGACCGAAAAAGGGCAGGAGGTCGGCAAAAGGATCGCGGAGAAGATCGACGCTGTCCTCGATACGGTCAGCCGTACCCTCACGGAGGACGAACGGGCGGCATTTTACCGCAGCCTTTCCGCCATCAGCAGAAGCTTGGACGCAATCGCCCAAAGCAGCGGGAAACAGGAGGCATGAAGAAATTGAAAACAAGGATCATTGTGGATTCCACCGCGGATCTGGTTCCCGAGATCAAGGCGCGGGTCTATACGGTCCCCCTCACCGTTCACTTCGGCCAGGAGGAATACATCGACGGCGTGACCATCGACCACAAGACTTTCTATGAGAAGCTGGTCGAGAGCGATGTGCTGCCCACCACCAGTCAGGCGACGCCGAACGACTTTATTGAGGAGTTTGAAAAGGCAAAACAGGCGGGAGAAGCCGCCGGACCGCTGACTGTCATAGGAGAAGTGCCGGAAACAGGATCGGTCAGGCACCGTATCATGGTTCCCCTCAATTTGTTCGGCGACAGGAAAACGCCTGGGAGCGGCGGAAAATCGGGAATCATAGCGGAGATTGTACCGGAAGGTGATTATACGATTCATGACATCCTTGCTAAAATCCGCCTGGAGGACGGCAGCACGGCAGCGGTTACGATGACGCACGAATGGCCTGTAAGAATTCCGCGGCCCATTGAAAAAAGGCTGAGCAGCGACGAACCGCTGATTACCGGACAGCGTGTCATCGATACGTTATTTCCTTTGGCACGGGGCGGCACGGCGGCAATCCCCGGCAGCTTCGGAACCGGAAAGACAATGACGCAGCATCAGCTTGCCCAGTGGTGTGATGCGGATATTATCGTATATATCGGCTGCGGCGAGCGTGGAAATGAAATGACGGAGGTCCTGGAGGATTTTCCAAAGCTGAAGGATCCGCGGTCCGGACGATCACTGATGGAACGGACGGTTTTGATCGCAAACACCTCCAACATGCCGGTGGCTGCCAGAGAGGCCTCTATTTATACGGGAATTACGCTTGCGGAGTATTATCGGGATATGGGCTACGATGTAGCGATTATGGCGGATTCCACCTCTCGGTGGGCTGAGGCGCTGCGGGAAATATCGGGACGCTTGGAGGAGATGCCTGCAGAGGAAGGCTTTCCTGCATATCTGCCCTCGCGGCTGTCTGAATTTTACGGCCGGGCAGGCCGTGCTGTGAGCTATAACGGAAGTGTCGGAAGTGTTTCGATTATTGGTGCCGTCTCTCCCCAGGGCGGAGATTTCTCCGAGCCGGTTACACAGAATACAAAACGCTTTGTCCGCTGCTTCTGGGGACTTGACCGCGAGCTGGCGTATTCCAGACATTATCCTGCGATCCATTGGCTGACCAGCTACAGCGAATACGTGGGAGACATGGAAAAATGGTATGTAGAGAAGCTCGGAAGAGGCTTTTTGACGGATCGGGCCAGGACGGCAAAGCTGCTGCAGGAGGAAAATGATCTGATGGAGATCGTAAAGCTGGTGGGGGCGGATGTTATGCCAGAGGACCAGAAGCTGGTATTGGAAATCGGCAGGGTGATACGTGCCGGGTTCCTGCAGCAAAACGCATTTCATCCGGTGGATACTTTTGTACCGCTGAAAAAACAGTACGGCATGATTTCTCTGATTTTATTCTTATACGACAAAAGTGAGGAACTCGTCAAGTCCGGCATCCCGGTCTCCGTAATCCGGGAGAAAGGATATTTTGAAGAATGTATTTCCATGAAATATACGATACCGAATGATAATCTGTCGGCATTTTCAGAAATGCGGACAAAATTTGAGACCGGACTGCGGGAGCTGAAGCGAGAGTACGACCGTGTGCGGCAGGAGTCATAAGCACCGCCGGTCCGCAGGAGGCACGATTTTTCCGGAAATTGCTGCGGCAGGTGTGCGGAAGATTTCAATCGATGGGAAAGTGGGAGGAAGCATATGATTATCGAATATACGGGGATCAAACGGATCAACGGACCGCTGATCGTCCTGGAGGGCATTGAAAATGTGGCATATGATGAACTGGTGGAGATTCATATGCACGATGGCAGCATGCGCTTGGGAAATGTTGTGGATGTCAGTCAGGGTGTTGCTGCCATCCAGGTTTTTGAAGGAACAAGAGGCATGGCATTGGGCTCTTCCACTACGCGTTTTTTGGGACATCCGCTGCTGCTGAGTCTTTCAGAAGAAATCCTCGGCAGAATGTTTGACGGCGCCGGCCGACCGGCTGACGGGCTGGGACCTGTATATTCAGAAGTAAAATACGATGTGAACGGTATGCCGATGAATCCCATCGCGCGGAAATATCCGCGGGATTATATCCAGACCGGAATTTCCAGCGTAGATGCCCTCATGACGCTGATCCGGGGCCAAAAGCTTCCCGTTTTTTCCGGAAACGGTCTGCCTCATGACAAATTGGCTGCACAGATCGTACGTCAAGCCGGTTTAGCCAGCACAGAGGATCGTTTTGCCGTTGTGTTTGCCGCAATCGGCGTCAAGCATGAGGTGGCGGAATTTTTCCGGAACTCCTTTGCAGACAGCGGCGTGCTGAATCATGTCGTGATGTATCTGAATCTGACGAATGATCCGGCGGTGGAGCGAATCTTTACACCGCGCTGCGCCCTTGCGGCCGCGGAATATCTGGCTTTTGAGAAGGACTATCATGTATTGGTGATCCTGACGGACATGACGGCGTATTGTGAGGCGCTGCGGGAGATATCCTCTTCCCGAGGGGAGATTCCCAGCAGAAAGGGGTACCCCGGATACCTGTACAGCGATTTAGCATCTATTTTTGAACGGGCCGGTATGCTGAAGGACAGGAAAGGATCGATTACACAGATTCCGATTTTAACTATGCCGAATGATGATATTAATCACCCCATTCCGGATTTAACCGGTTATATTACCGAAGGTCAGATCGTGCTGGACAGAAGCCTGCATCAAAAAGGCGTATACCCGCCTGTGAGCATTTTACCTTCCCTGTCCCGTTTAATGAAGGACGGCATTGGAGAAGGCTATACCCGGGAGGACCATGCACCTGTGGCAAATCAGCTCTTCTCCGCATATTCAAAAGTACAGGAGGTTCGGGCGCTGGCATCGGTGATCGGAGAGGAAGAGCTCAGCGAAACCGACCGCCGCTATATGGAATTCGGAAGAAGCTTTGAGGAGCAATTTCTGTCACAGGATTATGAAGAGAACCGCAGTATTGAGGAGACCCTGAATCTGGGGTGGAAGCTGCTGAACATTTTAGGAGAGCAGCAGCTCGACAGACTGTCTCCGGAGCTGGTACAAAAATATTTAAAGCGCTGAGAAGCGCCGACATGAATGATATGATCATGACACGGCCGGGAGGGATTACATGGCTGGCAGAACACCGACAAAAGGAAATTTGATGAGCGCGAAAAACAGTTTGAAAATGGCGGCTATGGGGTATGATCTCCTGGACCGCAAGCGCAAACTGCTGCTGCGAGAATTGTCTCAGCTTACAGAGAAGGAGAATGCGCTTAAAAGTGAGATTTCGGATACGTTTTCGTCTGCTTATGCGGCGCTGCGTGAGGCGAATATTACCATGGGCATTGACCGGGTGGGGGCCCTTGCCGCCAGTATTCCGGAGGTACATGATATCGATATTAAATTTTACAGCGTTATGGGAGTGGAGATTCCTATGGTCCGCGCTACGGGAGAGGTGCGGATCCGCCCCAGCATGAGCTTATATCAAACGAATCTTTCTTTGGATGAGGCGCGCCATCATTTTATCCGCGTGCGTGATCTCACGCTCAAGCTTGCGGAGGTGCGCTCCGGTGTAAAAAGACTTCAGCAAAATGTCATGAAAACGCAGACGCGTGCAAATGCCCTGAAAAATATTATGATCCCGCGCTATACTGGGTTGATTGCGGAGATATCCGCCGCGCTTGAGGAAAAGGAGCGCGAAGAATTTGCCCGGCTGAAGGTTATCAAACGGATCATCAGCCGATAATCAGAAGAAAGGCAGCGCAAAAGGTGAATGGAATGATCAAAGGACTGATCAGAACCTTTATAAAAGACTATCAAAATACAGAGGACCGGACTGTCCGGGAACGTTACTGCGTCCTGGCCGGGGTTCTCGGGGTAATCTGCAATATCGTATTATTTATCATCAAGCTCACCATCGGTACATTGATGAACAGCATTGCGGTATTTTCCGATGCCTTTAATAACCTGTCGGATATGGGATCTTCGCTGATTGCGATTATCGGTGCCAAAATGAGCAATCGGCGTCCGGATAAGGAGCATCCCTTCGGCCACGGCAGAATGGAATATATCTCGTCGCTGATTGTTTCGTTTATCATTATCTTGGTGGGCTTTGAATTGTTTAAAACGTCTGTCGGCAAAATTTTGGACCCGGAGCCTGTACAGTTCAGTTTGCTCCTGACGATTGTTTTAGCCTTATCGCTCCTGATCAAGCTTTGGATGTTCTGCTATAACCGCTATATGGGCAGGCAGATCCATTCAAGTGTCCTGCGGGCCGCTTCTTCCGACAGTATCAACGATGTGGTGGCCACGGCAGTGGTCATTATATCTGCTGTGATCGGTAACTTTGTGGATTTCCCGGTGGACGGCGTAATGGGGCTTGCAGTATCCGTTCTGATTGTGGTAAATGGAATCGGCATTGCAAAGGATGTAGTGGGGCTGCTGCTGGGCAATCCGCCTGACCCGCTGCTGGTCCGGGAGATGAACCGGATGATTCTGGAAAGCGACGGCATTGTAGGCATACATGATCTGATGGTGCACGACTATGGTCCGGGCCGTATTTTTGCCTCTGTACATGCAGAGGTCCCGGATGATGCGGACATCGTATATATACACGAAGTAATCGATGAAGCAGAGCAGCGTGTAAATCATGCACTTGGTCTGACGCTTGTGATCCATATGGATCCGATCTCCGTAAACTGCCGGCGCACAAATCAGCTGAAGACCATGGTAGAGGACATAGTGAGGACAGTGGATCCTGCCTTTACAATCCATGATTTCCGCATAACAGACGGTGAGAATCGGATCAATCTGATCTTTGATCTGGTGGTGCCTTGTGATATGTCCGCGGAACGCCGGAAGGAGGCAGTGGATCAGATCACTGTCCGCCTGAAGGAAAAGGATAGCCGATACTGCTGCGTCATACAGGTGGACAGCGGTTTTTGATTCCGGATCAATCAATATACTGCATGATCGTTGATATGGAAGCGGTCTGCAAGCATAGCAATAAATTCCGTATTGGTTGGTTTTCCCTTCTGCGAATTCACCGTAAAGCCGAACAGCTCGTCGAGCAGGTCGGTTTTTCCGCGCATCCAGGCAATCTCAATTGCGGTCCGGATCGCTTTTTCTACACTGGCCGGGGACTTTCCGTTTTTATCGGCCAATACGGGGTAGACCTGCTTCGTCATTTTATATAAAAGTGCAGGCTCCTCAATCACCATGCAGACTGCATCTCTTAGATACTGATAACCGGAAAGATGCGCCGGAATTCCGATATCATGCAGCAGTCTGGTGACATCCTGCCGGAGACCGCCATCCTCCCGGATCAGACTGTTCTGCGGATCGAAGCGGTAGGCTCCGATATTTTTATTGTATGCTTTTTGCGCCAATTCACGGGCGCGTTCCAGCAGAATTCCAAAATCCAGCGGCTTCAGAATGTAATAATCTGCGCCCAATTCCATTGCCGTCCGTGTGTAAAAATCCCGGCCCATTGCTGAGGCAATGATAATCACGGGCTTTATCATCTGTTCATTCTGAATTGCCTTCAGGACGCCGAACCCGTCGATCCCGGGAAGCACGATATCCATAATCAGGACGGCCGGTTTCTTTCTCCGAAGCAGCGGAAGCACCTGCTCTCCGCTGCTTACCGCGGCGAGCAGATTCCAATTCTTTGTATTGGAAACGTAGCTGCCGAATAAATCTAAAAATGTTTGGTCTCCATCTGCAATTGCCAAGTCAAGCATTCCGTTGAACAAGCCAATCATCCCTTTTCTTTAGAATGGGAGTGCGAGCCTTGCGGTGTCACAGGAGATATCCGATAGTGCGAAGTGCATACTATCATAGCATCTCACATCGCACTTGGAAAGAAGAAGTTTTATTTCCCGGGAAATATGCGGGGCGGTATGCGCGGAATGTGCTTAAAACGCAGGAACATAAAAAATCACGGCGGCGGACCGTTCCGCGCGCCGTGACTGCCGGATTCCCGGAGTTCGGTCTTAAAGCTTTTTCAGATAATCGACGCTTTTGCGCAGAGCGGTCCAGGTATCCATGGTTGAAATGGCTTCCTGCTCCACAATATAAGCGGCGCTGTCACCCAGCAAATCGTATATCCCTTTGAAGTTCACGATGCCGTCTCCGATTGCAGTTCCGGCATAAGGAGAGATGGTCAGAACCTCTTTCATATGTACCGTATGGATGCGGCTGCGGTATTTTGCCAGATAGGCCACCGGATCCGCGCCGCCTACAGTCGCCCAGCAGACATCCAGCTGCATGCCGACGAGTTTCGGGTCCGTGTGATCGTAGAAAATGTCCAGGAGCCATGTTCCGCTGTCATTTTTCCGGAACTCGTGAGCATGATTATGATAGCTCAGCTGAATTCCGGCAGACAGGCATTTTTCCCCTATCTGATTCATGGATTCCGCCAGCTTCAGCACTTGTTCCTCTGATTCAAAAGGCGCATGGGGAAGCACGATATTTTTTACGCCGAGCGCTTGGAGGTATTCCAGCTGTTGATCCAGATTCTCAAATACATTGGTATGGGTGCTGAGGGGGGTGAGCTTCCATTCATCCAGCCATTTTTTCATCTGCGCGGCGGAATTTCCGCCATAGCCTGCAAATTCCACGCCGGTAAAGCCGGCCTCCGCGGTACGGCAAAGCGCGCCGTAGAAATCTGAGGCGGTTTCTCCGCCGATTGAATATAATTGTAGGGCAACCTCTTTCATGTGATCAAACCTCCTAATAAAGAATATGTGAACTGGCAAGTATTTTACCACGCGGGACCATCCGGCGCAATTCTGATTTCGGAAGGAGTGCAAAAAGAAACAGCCCAAAACCGCATATCATTATATTTTTGTGGTTTTCGGCATTTTAGTCAACGTAAGGCTTCCTTCCCCGGCCGTGTTGTTTTTCCAGCATGTGGTGACAGGGCGCTTTTGTTTTCGCACTTTGATTTCAATTACACTCCAGAGGACCAATGAAATGAGAGTCTGAAACGGGAACGCATAGATGGGGTAATACAGCATAAAGGTGAACATCTGCATAATACTCTCAAATACGGTTACAGAAAGAGCCGCGGTAAAAAAGCCTACAGACAGCAGGAGCGGTTGGCAATCCTTCAGAAAAAATATATTTTGTACAGCCTTTGTTTCGACGGTCAATGAAACAGATACCTTTGAGATCCCCGAAAGAATAAACAGAAAAGACATAATAGATTCAATTCTTGTTCCGAATTGTCAATACAGGCGACACAGACTGTTGTCTGCGTCAGACGTCCCATGGTCAGCAGCCTGATTTTCAGTTCATTGGTCCGCAGCCTGCGCCGGATCATGGAAAGATTATTCATAAACCCTTCCGTAAACCCTTCCCGCGGGCCGCTGAGCACCCGTTCTCCTTCAGGCTCTGTTGAGGAACGCAGGGAAAATTTCTTGCTGCTGAACAAAAGTGCCTTTTCACTGCCTTCTATAAAGAATACCGTGTCTCCGTATGTGATGCCGGATATGATTTCAGTGACATCCGTGCATTCTTTTACATCATTTGTCGTCACCGCATGATCCCTGACCTGCGCGAATAGAGTGGGAACCGGTGTCAGACGACCCAGCAGCGTCAGTGGTTTTATGATATGTTCATTGATTAGAATCGGATCGGTAACGCCATCGCTGTAATAAATACAGAATTTAATGGCAGGCTGCAGCGCATTTTCAAACTGCCGGGACAGCATGATATCGACATCTGCAAATAACTCATCGAACAGGCGGATATTTTCCTGCAGAGAGGCGGAAATGGAGAATTTATTTTGGAAGACGGAGCTGTTTCAATGCCGCGTTTTTTTCTGAAAGAACCGTTTGACTTTTTCAAACATATTTGCCACCCTTTCAAAATGCAAATATATCTATGCAAGTCAAGTATGCATTGGAAACTCTGTTTTTATTTATCCTGACAAAAGAATTCTTTTATTAATAAATTGAAAAAGACCGGATACAGCCTCTTTACGGCATTATCTCGGTCTTTCCGGCTGAAGTCGTCAGTCTGTAGTAAAATTGATCATTCTGCTCGATATTATTTGCTGATTATCATGCCGCTGTTTTTTTGTTTGCCGGGGTCTTTTTCCGTTACGGCAGACCCCGGGCTTTTCCGGTATATATACATGCCTTTAAAGCTGCGCTGTGGAATGTCTGCGTTTTTCTGAAGATCCGCGGTGCAGTCAGGCAAAGGCACAGAGCCGCTGCGGCGGTCAGAAGCGCGGCGTCGCCGCTGACAGGATTGGCCGGCTCTGTGGGCTGCGTCTGTTCCGGGTCCGCAGAAGCAGGCGTTTGCTTAGAGAGTACGGGATCTGCATAGGAGGACGTGTCGCAGAAAATGCCGTCGCCTCCGTGAGAGGAAACAAGCTTCAACTCCTTTGCGCCGGTAATGTTTACACGGAATTCATAAGTATTCGGATATGCGAGCGCGCCGCTGTCCGCCTGCAGAACGCCGTCCACATAAACCTGGAGCTGCACCAGCGTATTTAAAATCTGGTCATTGCCAACGAAAGCCCCGGCAGAAACATCTTTGCCTCCCGTTGCACAGAATACGTTATATCCGAGACCAGAAATATCATATGTCAGTTCAGAAGGTCCCCCATCGCCCGGATGCGTACAGATTCCCTTCTCATAAGTTTTTCCGTTTAAACAGATCTGTGTATTGCCCCCATCCGCGGAATTCACATAGTAAAACAGGTTTCCGTTTTGTTCCGGCGTAATATCGCCTAAGTACTTCATATCCGTGCCTGTACTGCCTTCAGTTCCGCTGACACCGGCAGGGCCGAGCAGTGCAAGAGAACCGCAAAAAACAAATGCCGCCAATAAAACGATTATGATTTTATTTAAATTTTTCACGCAGATCAATTCCTTTCTTTCGCATGTTTCCTTTTTATCAGCACTAAGACGATTACCGCTGCCGCAATCACTGCGCCTGCGCCAATGCAGACGGGCAGCACCCATCCTCCGGATTGGGATTCCGGCGCTTCCTGCTTCGGCGTCTCCGTAACCTTTACGGGTATCCGCGTCCCCTTTTCTGTCGGATCCGGCGTGGCAGTGGGGATCGGCGTAGCAGTGGGAACCGGGGTAGCAAAAATGTCTTCTGTTTCCGTCAGCTTTGAAACACAGGCGCCGGCATACGTTCCCCAGTCTCCGGAAATACCGTCTCCGCCGTTGCCTACGGCTAAGCGCAGCATTTTAACGCCTGCGATGTCTACCTTGATCAGCTCCGGAGATGAAACGTCCGTTTCCGCCGGATAAGAAATCAATTCGCTTTCATATTTCAGCACGCCGTCGCAATAAACACGGAAAATGACCGAACCCATCGTTACATCATTTGTCATACTCTCCGCGATTCCGATATAAGAAGCAAATGTTGTAAAGCCAAGGTCCGTCAGGTCGATATCCACATACGCTTCCTGCTCCAGCTGCATTGCGTGAAGACAAAGCCCTTTTGGAAAATAAGTACCGTTTACATAGAGATCCTCTTCGCTGATGTTCACATCCTGCATAACAAAATCACAATAAGCCGTCTTGTTCTGCAGCACCATATCGCTGACATATACCGTGGTTTCATTTTTAAGCTCCGGATTTTGCGGCGGGACTGCCGTCGGCTCCGGAGAAGGCTCC
>ERZ779746.582-NODE-582-length-18152-cov-2.476709_pt1 | contig 18152 bp, 17 predicted proteins | sample MGYA00511888_ERZ779746 | MGnify/ENA primary metagenome ERZ779746 (study PRJEB29588, sample SAMEA1964695) | human gut metagenome | biome: human gut; feature: human-associated habitat; material: faeces | place: Denmark | collected 2008/2010 ... | reverse complement strand
CCGCCGTGTCAATCGGACAGTGTTACGGGATCATCGGCATTGTGCTTGCGCTGATAGAAGATTTCTTTCAGGTAAAGCAGATACAGCGGGTCGATATACAGCCGTGCTATAACGAACTGTATATGAATTTCGTTTTCTCATGCATAGCACGTACGAAAATTGCGAATATTATGTACGCGGCAATACGCCTCACGATCAACATAATGAAAGGAAGTTAACCGAATGTCCAATCACCCTATTAATAGTCTTATGGAAACCGCCATGCAGAGCATCAAGGAAATGGTAGATGTAAATACGATTATCGGAGACGCGGTTCAAACCCCGGACGGCTTTGTGATCATTCCGGTCTCTAAAGTCAGTTTCGGCTTAGCGGCCGGCGGCGGCGAATACGGCGGGAACATTGATTTCGCAGAGAGCACCCCGGGAACAAAACCCCTGGACGAAAAATTCATCGTACCGGTCAAATATCCCTTTGCCGGCGGAAGCGGCGCAGGCGTTTCAATCAGTCCTGTAGCGTTTATTATTGCCGGTGCAGGCAATGTGCAGCTGATTCCGATCAATAACAGCACGGTCATTGAAAAGCTGGTAAACATGATCCCCGATGTGATCAATAAGATCAACACCATGATTACCGATAAAATGCAAAAGGATGAAGCAGCAGGCATGTCAGTAGAATAAATAGCCTATGCGTCTGTTATTTCTGTTAACGGCGGCAGCTGACTTAAATCGGAAATTCCTATGCTTTTCAAAAAAACCTCGGTTGTGCCATATAACATCGGCCTTCCGGGGTTTTCCGATCTGCCCATTTCCTCCACCAGACCGCGCTCAAGCAGCTTTCCCAGTACTCCGTCGCTGTTTACGCCGCGAATCATTTCAATTCCCGCTCTCGTAATCGGCTGATTATATGCAATCACGGTCAGTGTTTCTAATGCTGCACGGCTCAGACTCTGCGAAAGCGGTGCTTCAAAATAATCCCGAAGCGCTTCATGCAGATCGGGCCGGGTTGAAAATTGATAGCCGTCGCCGATCCGGCGCAGCAGAATTCCGCTGCCTTGCGCGCAGAGCCTGGCAGTAAGGCGCGCAAGCACTGTTTCCGTCTCTTGCTTCGTCAGTTTCAGCACAATGGATATGTCTTCTAATGAAACGATATCGCCTGCTGCAAACAGCAGCGCCTCTGCAATGGCTTCTGTACGGCTGAGCGGCTTCTCCGGCATTGATTCACTGCGGCCGGAACAGGTCATATCCGATTCCTCCTGCACGTTCCTATTTTCACTTCCATTCCGCATATAAAGCTTCCTCCTGATAAAAAGAATCCTCCTCCGGCAGTGTTTGCGCTCCCTTTCCTGGAAAATCGCCCTGATACAGCGTAATATCACCAAACAATTCCCGTTGTTCTACGCGGATTTGTTTTCTCCGGTCCAATTCCAAAACAGCCAGGAATCCCGTCACGACTTCAGCCCTGCTGCTCTTTCGAAAAGAAAATAATTCCGAAAATCTGGCTTTTGTTTTTTGCAGCACATGTCTGATCACCTGCTGCATTTTTTCCCGGAGGCTAACTCTTTCCACCTTCAAAATCCGTTCCATTTTCTGCGAATTATCGTTTTTCTTTTCCTGTCCCCGCAGCAGAATCTCCCGATAGCATTGCATAAATTCTGTTTGGTCAAGGGAAATCGGTGCAGCACGCTTCGGAAAAGAAAGGGCTTCCGGCAATTTGTAATATGCGCCTTTCCAGAATTCCAGCAACTGACCGATCTGGGGCGCGGTTTCTTTATAGCGTTTATACAGAAGCAGACGTCGGATCAGTTCTTCTTCCGTGATCTCTTCTTCTTCCTTTACCGGTTTCGGAAGCAGACGCTTCGATTTCAGCTGCAGCAGCGTAGAGGCCATCACCAAAAACGCGCTTGCAGTTTCAACATCAAAGGATTCCTTTAAAATATCAATGTATTGGTCTGCAATCACACTGATCCGGATATCCGCGATATCGATTTTATTCTTTTCCAGCAATGTCAGAAGCAGATCAAAGGGACCTTCAAACACGTCCAGCTTGATGCGGTATCTGCCTTCCTGTTCTTCCTCCATTTTGATCACACATCCTTACAGACTCAACAGACTAAATGATCCCGCCGGAACCACATGATAACAGCCGGCGCCCGCAACATACGTTTATTTGCAGACGATAGCCGCGTCCATTTTATCAAACCCCCTATAAAAAAACAATAGAATTTGCGTTTTCTGATTCTTTATGCTACAATCCGTAGCGTATGAGGCTGTAGAATCGATTGTAAGGAGTTTGGTAGTTTTGTTCTCAACAGACGATTTGATTATCATGTTGCTTTCCATTCCGGGAGCGGTATTTTATTTTACCTTCCGCGGTTTTGCGGAAGCGTGGACTGCAAAAAAATTAGGCGACGATACAGCCCTGCGCTGCGGAATGCTTACAATGAATCCAAAAGCGCATATAGATATTATAGGATTTATTTGTATCGTACTCTTCGGCTTCGGCTGGAGCAAGCCGGTTCCCACGAATTCGCGGAAATACAAAAATGTCAGACGCGGAAATACGATCCAGATTCTTTCCGGGCCCATCAGCTCGCTGCTCGGCGGTTTTTTAATGCTGCTGGCCGCATATATCGTTCAGGCAATCGGAAATATTGCACAGATTCAGGCCTCATGGTACTTTTATCTGATCAGCATATTTTCAATTGCTGCTTCACTTTGCGTCAGCATGACGATTTTCAGGCTGATTCCGCTGCCCGGCCTGGATGGATATCGATTGATTACAAATTTTCTGCCGTATAAATATTACCGCAGTCTATATAATATTGAACGGTACAGCACCTATATTTTTATCGGTTTTATTCTGCTGCTGAACGTATTCCCTGTCATCAGCGCATATATAATCGGAATTCCCTCCAGTTTTATTCTCTCCCGTTACAATATTCTGTTGAAGCTGCTTTTCAGACCGCTGCTTTAAAAGGCAGGCAGAGGCGCCTGCTGTTTTGAAAATTTTGCCTGCATAATAAAAACTACAATTGCAACACTATCCTTTGCGGAGAGTTCTACGAATATGATGGCTCTTTCTGACGATATGGAAAGTGTGGTGAATCAAGATGGCAAGTAACAAAAACAGCGGTGCTTTTGATCAGATGAAGTACGAGGTTGCAAATGAGCTTGGAATTACGTTGAACCATGGTTACAACGGGGATAAGACCTCAAGAGAAAACGGTTCTATCGGCGGTCGGATTACGCAGAAAGTATTCGAGCAGTACACCGGGAAGAATTACCGTTCCAAATAATCAATCATATTGATTTTATAAAGGCGTATGTCCCCAGCCGTTTATTGCGGCTGGGGTCATACGCCTTTCATCTGTCAGGGATTTATCAGCTCAGGCCGAGCCAGGACAGAATCTTGCGGATCAGCCGGATAAACCAATTTGCACGCGCCATACTTTCATCCGTTACAATATCAATCCTGCCAATTTCTTCCCCCTCCAGCTTAAAAATAATTTCTCCCACCTTTTCTCCTTTTGCGATCGGTGCCTTGACATCGGAATCCACCACAACCTCCCGCTCGATTTTGTCAAAATCGGCCTTGTTCAGAATAATGCCGAAATCAGAAGCAGTTGCGGTCTTAATTTTTTTCTCTTTTCCCTCCTCAATATTGATCTTACGGACAAACGTCCCGGCCTCCTGTACGGTACGGTACTCAAATTCCGTTAGGCCGTACTCCATCAGTTTTTTGAGTTCCGCCGCGCGGATATTCCGCGAAGAAGCCCCCATCACGACTGCAACTACGCGTTTTCCATCCACTTCAACCGTAGCAGTCTGCGAATAGCCGCTGCTTTCTGAATCCGCATGTAAAATTCCATCGCTCTCCGGGTAAAATTTATCCCGTGTCAGGTTGTTTGTGGAAATCATTACGGTTTCCGGTTCTCCTGTTGAAGAATGCTGAAACTTGCCGTAGGTCTGCTTCGTATAAGCCAGCACAGCGGGATAAGATTTGACAAGTGCACAGCCGAGAAGCGCCATATCATGAGCCGTGGTGTACTGCCCTTCCGTAAGAATCCCCGTGGAATCAAGAAAAACCGTATTGCGCATTCCCAATTCTTTGGCTTTTTCATTCATCATCTCGACAAAAGCCTGCTCCGTGCCTCCGCTTAAAAATTCCGCCAGTGCATACGCGGCATCATTGGCCGAGGCAATTCCAATGGCAGTCACCGCCTGTTCCACCGAAATCCGCTCGTGCTTTCCCGCATCCAAAAAAACGCGTTTTCTGCCCACTGAAATCTGCTGCGCCTCTTTTGATATGCCGAATGTACTGTCAAGTGATATTTCTTCTTGTCCGATGGCTTCAAATGTCAGATAAAGCGTCATAATCTTCGCCATATTTCCGATAGGAAATGTCTGCTCTCCATTTTTCTGAAAACCCACCGCGCCGGTAGCCACATCTGCCAATGCATACGCTTCTGAAGTCAATTCGCTGATTTTTGTACTGTCATAAATTTTCTTTGCCTCGTTTTTGCTGAACACATCCTCAGCTGAAACGACACAGCACAGTACAAAGGACTGCAGCAGCACCCATGCGGCAAAAAAACAAATTCCCTGTTTCCAATGCTTCATCTTGATTCCTCCCGCCGGATCTCATACGCCTGATTGCATAACGAGATCATTTCCTGCATATGCACCGGAGGCAGGTCCGTATAAAGCGTCGCAAGACATGCGCCCTTTGAAACATATGCATTTTTTTTGTAATGCAGCCGAATTCCTGCCTGTAAATGAATCGCTGCCTCTTTGACGCGCCTGCCTGCGCCGAGCATACACGCCGCCGTACCGATGTGCCAAGCATCGATGCGCACAATGACGCCGGAAGCCATTGCCTGTATCTCATATTGCCGCGCGGCGGTCCCCAGCAAAGAAGGATGCGCGATCACATCCGGATTTCCGCCCTGCCTAAGAATCATGGCGTGGAATCGTTCAAGTGCCCTGCCTTGATACAGCGCCTCACGGCATTGCTCCATCGCTTTTTCTTCCGGGATTTCTTTTGCCATTGAGACCATCAAAGCTGCCAGACGCAGAGAAAGGGCCGTAAGATCTTCGGGACCTTTCCCCTTTAATGTTTCAATTGCTTCTTCTACCTCTAATGCGTTTCCCACCGCATAGCCCAAAGGCTCATCCATCGGCGATAGTACGGCTTCTGTCTTTCTTCCGGTTTTCCTGCCGATTTCAACCATCAGAGCGGCCAATTCTTCGGCCGCCTCTTTTGTTTCCATAAAGGCTCCGGAGCCATATTTTACATCCAGAACAATACAATCACATCCTGCTGCAATTTTTTTGCTCATAATACTGGATGCAATCAGCGGGATACTCCCTACGGTTCCGGTTACGTCCCGCAGCGCATATAACTTTTTATCTGCCGGCGCTAAAATACCGGTCTGTCCTGTAATGCAAAGTCCGATTTCTCTCGTTTGGCAAATGAGTTCTGCAGCAGTCAGGTTTGTCCGCATACCCGGAATGGATTCCAGCTTATCAATCGTACCGCCTGTATGCGCTAATCCGCGACCTGACATTTTGGCCACCGGTACGCCGCAGGCAGCTGCAATCGGCACACAAATCAGAGACGTTTTGTCTCCAATGCCGCCGGAACTGTGCTTATCAGCCTTTTTTCCCGGAATCTCCGATAAATCCAAAAGCGCTCCGGACGCTGCCATTGCTTCCGTCAACACAGCGGTTTCTTCCGCATCCATGGATTGTATGGTAATCGCCATCAGCAACGCAGCCGCTTGATAGTCCGGAATTTCACCGGATGTATACCCTTTTATAAAGAATCGGATTTCTTCGGAGGTCAGCTTCTTTCCAAGCCGTTTTTTAGTGATAATATCAACCATCCGCATAATACGATTCCCCCTTTCCGTATACAAGAGCTATTATACCGGATTCTGCCGATATCCGCAAATCTTCGAAAAAAGACATGCAGTGCGGGCAGCGGAAGGAGGTCCAGGTCCCTATCTGCAATGCAGCAGTTCTTGGATAAACAAAAGATCTCTTTTATATTCTCCGGCAAATCCGGGATTATAGATTAAACTTGCAGGATGATACAGCGGTACCAGTTCCACGGTAAACGTTTCTGCCAGCTCGATCTGATATAATCTGCCGTGTCCTGCGCCCACTGTTTTCGGAAGCAGCTCCGGCAGGCTGATTCCGCAGCGCAGACAGCTGAGCGGAACATTTCCCAAGGTTACAAGCAGCAGCGGACGCACCAAGCAGATTTCTTTAATCAGAAAGGGTGCGCTCATGAGGATCTCCTGTTTTGCGGCAGGCCTGTTTGCCAAAGTTCCCGTTCTTTTTCCCGGCCTGGACAGTCGATATTTGATTGCATTCGTAATATAAATATCGCCGCGCTGTATCTGAACGGAATTCAAAAATTCAGTTAAGATCGCGCCTGCCTTTCCCACAAACGGTCTTTCCTGAAGCACCTCATCCTTTCCGGGTGCTTCACCTACCAGCATCAGCTTTCCGGCCGGATTTCCGTCACCGAATACAAATTCTGGAGTTCCCTGAAACGGTATGCATTTTCTGACGCAGCTGGATTCGTACATCTGCCGATACAGGCAGTTTAATGTGTTCAGGTCTGCCGCTTCACCGGGATTTTGAGGCCGGCTGCCGGAATTTGTTTTCGATTCCTTTTTATTCACTCCGATAATGCCTCCAGTTTTTCCCTTACCTTTTTCAGATCTTTCCACATAATGATTTTTTTGCTGTCATCCCGCAGCAAGGCGGCAGGATGATATGTTGCCGTAAAAAATACGCCTTTTCTTTCTGTCCAGGCCCCCCGCAGAGCCGTTATTTTTGCATCCTTTGAAATCATAGCACTGACTGCCACCGCACCAAGACAAACGATGATCCTGGGCCGGATCAGTAAAAATTGATTTCTTAAATACGGAAGACAGGCCTCCTGTTCCTCTGGCAGCGGCGTGCGGTTCTGAGGAGGACGGCATTTTACCACATTTGCAATATAGTAGCTGTCAGGAGGAAAAAGGCAGGAGGTTAAAGCTAAATTCAGCAGCTGACCGGCCTGTCCCACAAAAGGAATCCCCTGCTCATCCTCATGCCGTCCCGGTCCTTCTCCCACAAATAAAATCGGGGCATTGGGATTCCCCCTACCGATTACCGCATTGTTCCGCGTTTCTGCCAAAGCGCATCTTCTACAATTTCTGCATGCCGACTCCAGTTCCTGCCAATTCAACGCAACCACCCCTTCTAAGCGTCTCCATTATATCATAAAGATTTTTTTTGAAAAGCAGAAAATGGGTATTGCCAAACAGACGGGAACCCTGTATAATTTTATCCGTTGCATTTGCCGGCGTGTTGGAATTGGCAGACGAGGTGGACTCAAAATCCATTGCCAGCAATGGCGTGCGGGTTCAAGTCCCGCCGCCGGCACCACAAGAAAAAGCACAGCATTGTAGAGTCGAACTCTCGTGTTGTGCTTTTTGTTTTATTTACGATATTTTTTACCTTTTACTTATTGCAACTCATGTAAAGATCATCATGATTATAGTTGAGTATAATATCGTTCAGAAGGAGGTAACGGCTTGTGTATGAGTGGAATTACGAAGTTCAGAAGATGATTGATTTTATAGAGGAGCATATACAGGAAAATCCAACGCTTGACAGCATCTCTCAGTCTCTGCATTATTCGAAGTTTTATTGCTCCCGTCAGTTCCGCCTTGTAGTTGGCATGACATTAAAACGATATTTAGCTGGGAGACGCCTGTACCACGCAACTATACAAGTCCGGGATACAAAAAAACCGATCATCGATATCGCTTTGGAATACGGATATTCGTCACAGGCAGCTCTGACGAGGGCTTTCCAGTATACATATGGATGTACACCATCTGTATACAGAAAATATCCCGTTCCAATTCCGCTTCCCATACGGAAAGTCGTTCTGAATCCTTCTCACTATATTGTAAAAGGGGTTGTCAAAATGAGTGAAAACATTTTAACCAGTCCGCAGTTATGGGTAGAACATATTCCAGCACACAAATTTATTGGGTTATATGATCTGAATGCAAAAGGCTACTGGGATTTTGAAAAACGTCCTGATTTTGATGAAATTGAAGGTGTTTTGGAAAGCTTTATACCATTTCAGCATCCAGTTGTCTGGTCACACCATGCGGGATGGTATTATCAGGATGGAACGAAAGGATATTTCTACGGCACGGGAGTCCAGGCAGACTATACAGGTGCTGTACCCTCAAAATTTGAAATACGGGATATTCCGGAAAGCTATTATTTGGTTTTCGGTCATCCGAAATATGACTATCTCCGCGATAACGGTGAAGTGATGAGGCGCGTTGAGGATCTCGCATGGAATTTTGATCCCGGATCAATGGGGTATGAATGGAATGAAACGCTATGTCAGGATTACCAAAGACATATGTGGAAGGACCGTGGTTATCAGGTTTTAAGGCCAATAAAAAAATTATAAAGAAATTTAAAATTTTTATTGCACTTGAAACATAGTTATTATCTATTCCGGCTTGACGCCATGGAACGCCAGCGACTTTATTTCAGAGGATATAGCGACTGCATTTCCTATCTGAAAAAGGTCGGCGCGCTGTAAAATGAATATCCGATGAAAGCGGTACGGGATTAACCTGTGCCGCTTTTTATATAGTATCGCTATAAGTCGAAAAACATTTTAAAAACATGAAGTTTTTACGAAATAATAGTAAAATTCATTGACCGCACAAACCTTTTTGGATATACTATTAGTAAAGGAGGCGATGTTATGATCGTTAGACCCCATTATATGAATACGCTGAAAACTTACCGTGATGTGCCGCTTGTAAAAATACTGGCGGGTATTCGCCGCTGCGGTAAATCTACGATTTTAGAAATGCTCAAAGATGATTTGATAAAGAGCGGTGTCCGTACCGACCATATTATCAGTATGCGTTATACCTCAGAAGATTTTAACGACGGCATGACTGATAAGGATATGTACAACGGTATTAAAGAAAAAATGACAGCCGGCGAGCGGTATTATCTCTTGCTTGACGAAGTACAGGAAATTACCGGCTGGGAAAAAGCCGTCAACAGTCTGCTTGAAAACGCCAATACGGATATTTATGTGACCGGCTCCAATTCCAAGCTGATGGCAAGCGAAATATCTACCTATCTGAGCGGACGTTATATTACGATTCCTGTGTTTACACTGTCTTTTGCCGAGTATATGGAGTTCAAGAAATCAAGCGGCCGTTCACCGAAAGAACTGCTTACCGAGTATATTCGGATGGGTGGTTTCCCGATTGTCGCACTAAGTAACTTTGATGAAAGCGCAGCCTATCAGATCGTTGAGGGTATCTATCATTCCGTCATCACAAATGATATTACAAAGCGCCACAAAATCACGAATTTTGATTTGTTCAACCGTGTTGTGAAGTATGTTGTTGAAAATGTCGGCAAGACCTTTTCCGCTAATGCCATCGTGAAGTTTTTGAAAAATGAGGGGCGTTCTCTCTCGGTTGAATCTGTTCATAATTATCTGGAATGGCTGGAAAAAGCCTTTGTGATCTATCGCTGCCAGCGATACGATCTGCAAGGAAAATCCGTGCTGAAAACGCAGGAAAAGTTTTATCTTGCGGACGCTTCTCTCAAATACTGCATGATGGGATTCAACCTAAAATCCATCGCCGCAATGCTGGAAAATATCGTGTACTTTGAGCTTCGCAGAAAAGGCTATGAGGTCTATATCGGCAAAAATGAAACGAAAGAAATCGACTTTGTGGCAGTACGGCGCGACGAGCGTATTTATGTTCAAGTATGCCGCAATCTACCGGAAGAATCCGACCGTGAGGTTGCCAATCTCCTTGAAATCAAAGACCACTACCCCAAGTATGTCGTAACGCTGGACGAACTGGCCGCAGGAAACATCAACGGCGTGAAGATCGTACATTTGGCGGATTTTCTGTTGAGTAGTGAGTAGTGTAATCGACGCTTATTTGAAAGAGCTGAAAGAGGATTACATGCTCGTTGCGTATGTGGGAATCGCCGCCCATGAAACAAAGCGAATCAAGGATAAAAATTACCCGTGAGCTTGCCGCCCGTTTTGATTTTGAGGACAAATGGCAGCTTTGAATTGCATCCAAAAAAGTGTTTTCGGTGTTCTCTCTAAGGGAGCAAATTTATACAAGGAGGTCGTATGAGCAAAGAAATTGAAAAAATGACCGCCATTTATGAAAAGCATAAAAACACAATGTATGCAGTTGCATTAAAAATATTGAAAAATCCGCAAGATGCGGAGGACGCAGTACATAATGCGATACTCCCGATTATGCGAAACTTGGACGCGATAAAAGATGTTGACAGCAAAGATTGTATGTATTATGTAACAGTGGCGGTTAAGCACATATCATTTAATATGATACGAGATAGACATATTCAAACGGTCTCCTTATCCGAAATTGAGTATGAATTTGAGAGTGATGAAAACATTGCCGAAAGTGTTGCTATGGACGAAAACTGTAAAATCATCTATAAGACAATACAAGGCATGGCTGCCGAATACCGAGATGTGCTGATACTCCATTTATATTACGAATTATCCACATCACAGATTTCAGATTTTCTCAACAGAAAACACGGCACTATAAAATCACAGCTCACGCGCGGTAAAAAACAGTTGAAAGCTCGATTAAAGGAGGATGGATATGAACGATAAAAGAATCAAGGAAGTTATGAAGCAGTATATAGAAATACAAGCTGATAATATTATGTTCAAATCAGAAGAAAGACACGACCTTACCTCGCTTGATGAAAAGGTTTATGCAACGCTTGGCGCAAATCAAGACAAACGCAAAACGCCAATCGCATGGTCTTTTAAAAAGATAAGTGCGTTAGCTGCTTCGTTCATATTAATTATCGGTTTAAGCATTACTGCTATATTTATGCTCAATAAAGAACCTGTATCTACAGCACAAGATGTGTATTATTCAATCACCATTTCATACGAAAACGAACAATACGGATATTATTCAAATCGATTGGTCATTGACAAATACGGACTTGACGATATTCCGGACTTGAAACAAAACCCGGATTTATTTACGGGAAGCCTAAACGATACGGACATCATACAGTTAGATAGTGTGATCGACAAAGAGAGTATTATTGGAGCGAAGATATACCCTTACAGCGTTGAAGTCATTATCTTACAAAACAACGGACAATTTTATTACTTTGAAAAAATAGTAACCAAGTAGCTATAATAAAGCGTTGAAACGCAGGCATTTTCCAAAAAGAAATGTCTGCTTTTTGCATCCGATTTTTCATGGTATGTGTTTATCTGAATGAGGCGTGAAAGCCCAAAACACATAACGAAAGGATTATAGCCATGAAAAAGACCATTTTTACATGCTCGCTCTTGCTGATCGTAGCTACTCTTATTTTTACGGGGTGTTCTTCTTCAAAAGGAGATTTTGAATTGGCGCGTTCCAAAGGGATCACGATTACCTATATCGAGGAATTTGAAAAAACAATGACTTCGCCCGCCCCGTTGACCTCGGACGAAATATTTTACAGTTACAGCAATACGATTGTTCGCGGTACAATAGAAACCGTACGCAATATTCAAATTGATTATGGAAAAGGTGAAATCGCGCAAAAAGCACTTGCTAAAATAAAAATCACAAAGGTTATTTCGGGAGATGCCACCTTAGACAGTACGGTAACAGTTTTGTTGCCGTACTGTGTTGATAATGCTTCTGCAAATGACTCGTCTGCGGTAATTTCTCACTTAAAAAACGGAACAGAGGGCATTTTCCTTTTAAACAAAGTAACAGAACAAAGCTGTGCGGAAATCAACAAAAAAACCTTTTATTATGACGATATCTGCGAATACTCCATGTTTGGAGAAGATCACTTTGCTATTATCGTGTCCGACGGAACTATCCGCTTCAATGCCGATATATTTGACGGTAAAATAACCACCATTGCCACTCTTGATGAAGCAGAAACCAAAATACAGACAATCATTACAAAGGAATGACTATATGCCGATATTGCATGTTTGTAATCTATATAAAACATATCAATCGGGAACAACAGAGGTAAAATCTCTTGACGATGTAACCTTTTCCGTAGAAAAAGGCGAGTTTATATCTATCATCGGGCCGTCTGGATCAGGAAAATCGACCTTGCTGCATATCCTTGCCGGTATTGACAGACCTACTTCCGGCAAGGTTTATGTAGATGGTGAGGATATCTATACCAAGAATGAAAAAGAACTTGCCTACTACCGCAGACGAAAGGCAGGCTTGATTTATCAGTTTTATAACCTTGTTCCCACATTGACGGTTGAAGAAAACATAACACTTCCTTGCCGTCTTGATAAAAAGAAAACCGACAAAGAAATACTTGACCGATTGCTTGATACGCTTGGAATGACAGAGCGAAGAACTCATTTGCCGAGTCAGCTTTCGGGAGGTCAGCAACAACGCTGTGCCATAGGGAGAGTTTTATATACAAATCCCGCCCTTATGCTTGCCGACGAGCCAACAGGAAATCTCGACAGCAAAAGCGCGTCGGAGGTAATGGAACTTCTTAAAAGTGCAAATAAGCAGTATAGACAAACGCTTATTATGATTACGCACAATATGGAACTTGCAAAGCAAGCCGACCGTGCGCTTATCATAAAGGACGGTAAGCTCTCGGAGGGTTAAATATGGGCCTTTGTATTAAACTTGCAATAAGAAGTTTGAGAAAGAACAAAGGGCGAACATTTATAACTCTTATGGGAATTGTCTTGTCCGTCCTTATGGTGTGTACGGTTTTGACGCTGTTAAATTCTATGCTCTGTTCTGCGATTGACTCCATTATCGAGAATGACGGGAATTGGCATATTGCTATTTATAACGCCACAGCAGAGGAAATAAAGCAGTATGAAGAAGCAGACGAAGTATCAAGTGTCGAAACGGTTTTGATAAATGAACGAGAAGTGTATCGCCTTGTGTTGGACCAGCCGGGTGAGGTTTATGAATTTGCAGACCGTTATTTTGATGAAACTACGGAATATTCATATCACACAGAATTGCTTTCCTATCTTGGTGTTTCGCAAAACGAAAATATCAAAGACCTTATAATGGGTATTGCCGTTGCTTTGCTTCTTATAATCGCTGTAGGTGCTGTCTCTTTGATATACAACACCTTTGCTATATCTGTTTCCGAAAGGACAAAAGAAATCGGACTTTTCTCCTCGGTCGGTGCAACGAAAAAAGATATTCGCACGATTGTATATTTTGAAGCCATTTTGCTTGGGACAGCTGCTATACCGCTTGGCATAGCCTTTGGCGTTTTGACATCTTGGACATTACTGGATGTTTTCGGAACATATATGGGGAAAATTTTCTATGTAAACATCGGTATGCGGTTGCACATAAACGGGTGGCTGTTTCTGATAACTGCGATTTTCGGTTATTTGCTGGTGTTCATATCTGCCGGGGTTCCGGCACGCTCTGCTTCAAAAATTTCAATTATAGGAAATCTTAAAGGTGATAAAGGCAAAATACAGGTGAAGTGCAGTAACTTTACTTCATCTGTCGAAAAACTGCTTGCAAAGCGTAATATGAAACGGGAAAAGCGGTCGTTTCGTGCCATTGCTTTTTCACTTTCAATCAGTATCTTTCTCTTTGTGTCTGCAAATGCGTTTAGCTCGTATATGCTGTCATTTGTAGAAGCGGAACGAGAGAAAATAGGCTGCGATCTGCGTATAAACTATTCTATGGCGCTTGGCACAAAAGCATTTGACGAATTATATAGCTTTGTGAAATCGCAAGACGGTATTGATGAAATTGGGTGGTTTGCGGAAAGTCCCTCACAGCACCATAGTGTTTTACTTAATTCGGAATGGGTGGCTGATAGCTACCGGGGTTCAGCTTGGGCTACGCTTAAAGGCAACTCAGAGTTATACAAAGCCCCATTTTATATATTCATTATTTCAAATGAACGTTATGCTGAGTTCCTTTCCCAAAATGAGCTTAAAAATGATAATGCCGTATATGCAAGTGCCTTTTATGATGAAATTGATGCAGACGGAAAAAGTACGAGTTACCCTATTTTGAAAGATGGAAAATATCATACCGATGTGCGTTATATGAGTGAAGCAGCGAGCGATCGGCTCATGCAAGATTTAAACGCAAATCCAAACAACACATTTGATTATGAGGATTACTACGATACTTTTTTCAGCGTTCAATTTACCATTGGCAACTATGACTTTCCGCTTGAATTTAGAGCAAATGACGGAGGTATCAGTATTTTAATCCCCGAAAGCCGTATATCCACGTATAATGCAGAGGTCACGCATAAGGAAATAATGATTCAATCGCCCAACTATGCTAGTATTCAGAAAAATACAGCAGATTATTTAACAAGCCGTGGCCTTGCCGAAGATGTATCAATGTTCAATTCAGCCGAAAGCTATGAATCGCAAAGAAATCTTGCGGCAATGATAAGACTGTTTTCAACTTCTTTTTTAGTCCTCCTAACCGTAATATCATGCGCTAATGTTTTCAATATCATAACAACGAGTTTGAATATGCGAAAGCATGAATTTGCAGTATTGCGTTCGATGGGAATGACGGTAAGCAAACTGTTCGCCATGCTCTGCATAGAAAACTTACGGAACGGATTTGTTGCGGTCTTAGTAGGCGGTATAGCGTCTTTGCCGCTATGCTATCTGTTATATAAAAGCATTGTGGTCGGTGCAGTAATTGATTTTGTATTTCCCTTTAAAGCATATCTGATAGCTTCACTTGCAATGTTAGCAATTATGTTTATTACTTCGATATACGGATTATGCAAAATCAAAAAAGGAAATGTTATAACGGATATTAGGAACGACTTTATTTAATGATGCAAATTAATATTAAAGGCCTCAACGGCGTTGATAATTTGCAACTCTCATTTACAAACATTTAAAATAGATACTCCGTCCTGTTTGCAGCAGTAACCCCCGGACACACAGACGCAGAGCCAATGAACTTATGAACAATCACATATCGCGGGTTCTTTTCATTTGATGATAAAAAAGCAGCCTTGCGGCTACTTTTTCGGAGTGTGTGAACAAAAGTCTATAAATATCTTCCATCATTTTGATGGTACCGCCAAACAGGTCTTTAAGAACCTCCTGGATATCCTGGGCGGATCCAATGTCATACTCCTGCAGGAGCTATCGGATAATATTGCGTTTTCCTTCTGTCATGACGACTTGTCTTTTTAAGTACCAGCAGAAAATGCTGTGTGAACCTATTCAAAAAATTTTTTAATCTTTTTTCAGCCGCCGTTATAGATTTTCCAACGGCCTGAAAAGTGCCCCCTCTTTTTCATTCTTTATGGATGTTGCTCTGCAGGTCAGGTGGATTCCTTTATGATCACTTCAAAATCTGCCCATAAATCCATATGCCAGTTTTCGCCGCCGGTCATGCCGCAATGAGTATCCGCTATGTCCATACCCGAGGGGATATCATTAAAATTATCTGAAACGCGGACGCCGTTTTGTTTCACATAGCATGCATCCGTTCCAGAACTCCAAAACGGCCACTCAACTGAAACGGTAAACGTATCATGGTATTCCCCGGGTTCCAGCGTAAAACCTTTCGACAACGCAGCGATCAAACCCGGAAGAGAACCTTTATAGGAAAATTTGTTTTGATTTCCTTCACCGGGGGTAACGGTAAATATAAACGGATGGTAATCGCCTACCAGCTCAAAGGCAACGTTGCTGTATGAATAGGTTCCTGCGGGCAAATAGATATCATCATAACCGCCGAAGCCTCCCGAAAATACTATATCCTTATAGCTTTCGCCCTCTCCACACTTCTCATCGAAATCAAAGGTCAGCCGCATAGCTTTTGAGACACGACCCGTAACGGTAAAAGTGAGTGCATTCTTGAAAAGAGTTTCCGGGCCAATAGAACCATCCGCAAGCCAAACTTGCATCAGCTTTGAATCTACCGTATCAAAAGATGCAACGTCAAAGCTTTTTTCAGATGCAGGAACGAAATCGACCGTCAATCGATTCATTTCTTCCATCAAAGTATCCCATGCTGACGCATCGTATTGATCGTCAAAGCTGTCGCTCTCGTAAGGGGTTTGCGTGGCAACCAGCTTGATACCGAGGTCGACGGTAGGAGCTTCTGTACCGGTCAGGTAGTTTGCTTCATTGCGGACAGTAGTAGGCATATAAATTATGAGAGTAACAAGGCTCTCGGATTCACCCTTGCCCTTGGGATACAGAACACCGGTTTTGTCAACAGCAAGTTCGGACAGCTTTACAGGCGTTGCTGCTTCTGCCGCTGTCAAAGCAGCCTCACGGGTTGTATAGGTCTGTTCACCCTCGATCAGAGCAAATTTGATGTGATCGGACAGTTTGAAGCTTTCGCCCGCAACATTAGTGCCGGGCCTTTCGTCTGCTACATTGATACCGAGCTTGTACTGCAGTGCAAGCGTACCGAGATTTGCAACCTTAAGATTGATGACTTCCACATGACCGGGTTCCCAGAGGGTGTTCTCCATGAACAAATTGGTATCAGCCGTTACAGGGGTGTAGTCCTCGCCGCTTTTTGCATACAACTCGACATCGAGGTTTCCGGCAACAATCTTGTTCTTACCTGAGGTGACCGAATCGGTAAACCACGCGAAGGTAGAACCGATGAGCATTGTTACGCACAATATAAGGGAGAGTACGCTGGCAAGCAAAGCTCTTTTTGTATTTTTGCTTTTTGTATTTTTGCTTTTTGTCATTTTTAACACTCCTATGTAATTTTTGTCGGTGTTTGTGGGATGAACATCACTCCGAAAAACACCGCCAAAATCAGAGTGTGCTTAGTTGTTTGTTATTTCCCTTCACAGCGTTCGTCAATATGACTAATAGAGGCTTCGCACACCCCCATTTTCAGTAAATATTACCAATTGTGTAAGCTGCATAAACTTTTCTCCTTTCACATTTTCACACTCTCACACTTTCACACTTGGTGTGTCGCACACGGCTTTGCCATCTCGGTCTGTCCCTCACGGCAATCAAAAGGCATAAACTCATGCTTATGCCCTTTGATTGCCGCCCTCCCAAAGGGAGGGGGCATTTGACCTGCTTTATGGTGCTTCCTTGGTGGAACCCTTTATCCCAGCGGATCCTCCACTTCTGTTTCATCGACCCCAGGGACATCTGGAACAACGGTGTACCAAATATCACCGTTTTCCTGCGTTGCAGCAACGACCTTGTAGCCCTCGGCGACAAAGTTGGTGTCCGGTCCTTCGGCTTTGTTATTGGAAGGATCGAAATTAACGAATGTGCCTCCGGTTACAATAATATCTGCACCTTTTTTATAATTCGCATCTACGCAATTAAGCGTATACCGGTATTGATCCTCATCTACATTACCGGCAGGTTTGCAGCTAAAGAACCCGCCCTTGATATAGGCTGTGCCCCATTGTACATTGACAGCCGTCGGATTGCCGATGTATGTACCGCCATTGATCGTAAGCGTAGGTTTGGACAGTGCGCTGCCGTAAAGATGGAAGCAATACGCTCCGGTGGTTGCCGTTGCATCAATCGTACCCTCGCCATTTACCGTCAAATTGGTTCTCGCAGCTTTAAGATAGAAAGCGGCAAAGTTATTCGTTCCCGTTCCGGAATCGAACGTTATTGTTTTTCCGCCAAGGTCAAGAGTAGAGGTTTTGCCCGAAATAATCGTTCTTGCAGCGCTTGTATCGATGTCTGGATTCGTGCTGGCATCATAAACGACGTCGTCGCCAAGAATAACGGTTCCGCCCTTTTTCAGGGACGAAGAAAGCGCAGTCCCACCTATAACCGGATACGGAATATTCTTATCATAATTTTCATCAAAGCTATCGCTTTCGTGCGGGGTCTGGGTGGCCACAAGGCTCAAGCCCATGAAAATCGTAGGTTTGCCCTCGGTCGCCTTTTGGGAAGTGAGTTGGTTCGCCTCGTTGCCCACCTGGGTCGGCATATACACTGCCAGGGTCAGAGTTTTTTCTGCACCGGGCAGTAGTTCGGCAGTCATACCCAAACCGTCCAGCCTGCCCATAGCCTCCTTCTCCGCCGCAGGATCCGCGATCCACAGATT
>ERZ779746.573-NODE-573-length-18423-cov-2.625871_pt1 | contig 18423 bp, 17 predicted proteins | sample MGYA00511888_ERZ779746 | MGnify/ENA primary metagenome ERZ779746 (study PRJEB29588, sample SAMEA1964695) | human gut metagenome | biome: human gut; feature: human-associated habitat; material: faeces | place: Denmark | collected 2008/2010 ... | reverse complement strand
CCCGCCGCATCCGGCGTCGTCAGATATAATAAGTATTCACCGTCTGGCAGCGCTTCAAACGTCATCTGATTCAGCGCATTATCTTCATAGTTTTCAAATTCCGCGGCAGCCACGGGCTTGTTGCTGGGCGCGATCGTATCCTCATAGGTCCCCTGCCATGCATATAATGTAAATACTAAAGTACCGATATCATCGCTGTAGGAAGGGCAGCTGATGGCCAGTCCGTCAAAGGCCACCGTGGCAAAAAATTGGATTGCAAGCGATTCGTTGAGCATACGATGCTGGGAGGTTCCCTCCGGTATCTGGAAGGCATACTGGAGGGCTGCCTCATCGGCAATCCCGCCCGCGTAAGTTTCCTTTCCCGGTTCAATCGTAGCTACAGGCGGTTTTTCCGTAGGCGCTTGAGTAGGGACATCCGTTACCTTCGGTGTTTCCGCAGGCGCCTCTGTAGCGTCCGTGCCGGCAGAGGCGCTCTGCGTCGGCTTTTGTGTAATGATCTCTGTTTTTCCGGATGTAGCCGTAGCTTTCGCATCTGGCGCCTCTGTCCCGCCGCACCCGTAAAGCGCCGCTGCCAAAGATACGCACAATAAAAGCAATACTGCGGTTTTGATATATTGTTTCATAAGTAACCCATCCTTTCATCAAAATCTCTGAAATCATCTTCGGCCTGCGTTTCCGGCTCTGCGCCTTTTGTAAAAATGCAGACCCTTTTTTATGTATCGTATACAGTCTCTGCATCATCTCCTCTGTTCTTTATGCAAGCAGTTGTTTTTGCCCGGTACAAAAACGATTAAAAAATATGATTCATATTGTTTATATTTTATCACCGCATATTTCTATCGTAAATGTGGTACGTTCCGTATTTTTTTTAGGATATTTCCGGTTGTATTCCGATTTCCGGAAAAAACAGGATGATACCGCAAAAGGTATGCCTCTGAAAGAGTTTTTCATTGACATAGCGGAAATAATATATTATCATTTTGTTTGAAATGCTTGCGCATTTCTTCGCTCCGAACGGGCGAACTTTTTATTTACGGAAGATTCAGGCGGCACAATGTGTGTAAAATCGGTTATCCGCAGCAGGGCCGGACGCGCCGGAATCCGGACCTTAGTATGGGATCTGCGGAGAAACGAGGTTTTGCATGTACGAAAAGGTATCGACGAACCTGAACTTTACGGAACGGGAAAAAAAGATTGAGCAATTCTGGGAAGACAATGATATATTTAAAAAAAGCATTGAAATCCGAAATCACGGCGAGACATATACATTTTACGACGGTCCGCCGACAGCCAACGGAAAGCCGCATATCGGCCATGTGCTGACGCGCGTAATCAAAGACATGATTCCGCGCTACCGCACCATGAAGGGCTATCAGGTTCTGCGTAAAGCCGGCTGGGATACCCATGGGCTTCCGGTGGAGCTGGAGGTTGAAAAAAAGCTGAATCTTGATGGAAAAGATCAGATTGAAGCGTACGGACTGGAGCCATTTATCAAAGAATGTAAGGAAAGTGTCTGGAAGTATAAAGGGATGTGGGAGGATTTCTCCGGTACCGTAGGCTTTTGGGCAGATATGGAGCATCCGTATGTCACTTATGAAAATGATTATATTGAGTCCGAGTGGTGGGCACTGAAGCAGATCTGGGAAAAGGGCCTGCTGTATAAGGGCTTCAAGATCGTCCCGTATTGTCCCCGCTGCGGAACGCCGCTGTCCAGCCATGAGGTTGCGCAGGGTTATAAAGATGTAAAAGAAAAATCCGTTATTGTAAAAATGCGCGTAAAAAATACGGAAAACGATTATTTTCTGGTCTGGACCACCACGCCCTGGACGCTGCCCTCCAATGTCGCGCTTTGTGTAAATGCGGACGCGAAATATGTGAAGGTCAGCTGCGGCAATGAAAATTATATTTTAGCCGAAGCCCTGGTCCCCGCCGTGATAAAGGAAGCATATCAAAAGATCGGAGAATACGCAGGCAGAGACCTGGAAAATATGGAATATGAGCCGCTGTTCCATTTTAAGGAGCTGGACCGCAGAGCCTATTACGTAACGTGCGACAGCTATGTCACATTGAGCGACGGTACCGGAATCGTACACATCGCCCCTGCATTCGGGGAAGATGACGCACAGGTCGGGAGAAAATACGATCTGCCTTTTCTCCAGCTGGTAAACGGCAAAGGTGAAATGAGCTCGGAAACCCCTTGGGCAGGCACGTTCTGCAAGGATGCGGACCGGCTGATCCTAAAAGATTTAACTGCCCGGAATCTGCTTTTTAAAGTGATTCCCTTTGAACATGCCTATCCGCACTGCTGGCGCTGCGATACCCCGCTGATTTATTATGCCCGGGATTCTTGGTTCATCCGAATGACCGCGGTAAAGGAACAGCTGCTGAAAAATAATGCAAAGGTAAACTGGATTCCGGAAAGTATTGGAAAGGGACGGTTCGGAGACTGGCTGAACAATGTGCAGGACTGGGGCATCAGCCGTGACCGCTACTGGGGGACGCCGCTGAATATCTGGCAGTGCGGCTGCGGCCATCGGCATGCGGTGGGTTCCATCGCCGAGCTGAAAGCCATGTCCCATAATTGCCCGGATCACATCGAGCTGCACAAGCCGTATATCGACAGCGTTACAATCCGCTGCCCGGAATGCGGCGGTGAAATGACGCGGGTCAAAGAGGTGATCGACTGCTGGTTCGACTCGGGCGCCATGCCTTTTGCGCAATGGCACTATCCTTTTGAAAACAAGGAAATTTTTGAAAAGCATTTTCCTGCGGACTTTATCAGTGAGGCCGTGGACCAGACCAGAGGGTGGTTTTATTCTCTTCTGGCGATTTCCACTTTGATCTTTGATGAAGCGCCGTATAAAAACGTTCTGGTATTGGGCTTGGTACAGGACGAAAACGGGCAGAAGATGTCTAAATCCAAGGGCAATGCCGTGGACCCCTTTGATGCGCTGCAAAAATACGGCGCGGATGCAATCCGCTGGTATTTTTATTCCAACAGTGCGCCTTGGCTGCCGAACCGCTTCTATGACGCCGCGGTTACGGAGGGACAGCGCAAATTCTTAGGCACGCTTTGGAATACGTATGCATTTTACGTGCTTTACGCCAATATCGACCGGTTCGATCCTACAAAATACAGTTTGGATTATAAGAAGCTGCCGGTGATGGATCAGTGGATGCTATCGCGCCTCAATACGCTGATCAAAACCACGGACGAAAATCTGTCGCAGTACCGCATTACGGAAACGGCCCGGGCGCTGCAGGATTTTGTAGATGAGCTGAGCAACTGGTATGTCCGTAGAAGCAGAGAGCGCTTCTGGGTAAAGGGTATGCCGCAGGATAAAATCAACGCGTATATGACGCTTTACACCACGCTGGTCACCTTCTGCAAGCTGGCGGCTCCTATGATTCCCTTTATGACAGAGGATATCTACCGGAACATTGTGGTACGCACGGACAGCGCTGCACCGGAAAGCATTCACCTGTGCGATTATCCCAAGGCGGATGCCTCCCTGATCGACACCGCCCTGGAGGAAAGGATGGAGGATGTCCTAAAGATCGTCGTATTAGGCCGCGCCTGCAGGAACACGGCAAATATCAAAAATCGGCAGCCCTTGGGAAAAATGTTTGTAAAGGCGGATTTTACCCTGCCGCCGTTCTATACGCAGATCATCGCAGAAGAGCTGAATGTAAAAGAGGTTCTATTTACGGATGATGTACGCGCCTTCACGACCTACACGTTTAAACCGCAGCTGAAAACATTAGGGCCCAAATTCGGTAAGCAGCTCAATACGGTGCGCACCATTCTCAGTGCCCTTGACGGAAACAAGGCAATGGATGAACTGAACGCCTCCGGAACGCTGCGGATCACCGTGGACGGAAGCGATGCATTGCTGACCAGGGAGGATCTGCTCATTGAGTCCGCACAGGCAGAGGGCTACGAATCCTGTGCGGATAACGGCATCACAGTGGTAATCGATACAAAGCTGTCGCAGGCTTTGATCGAAGAGGGCTATGTAAGAGAAATTATCAGCAAAATCCAGACCATGCGCAAGGATGCCGGTTTTGAAGTCATGGACCATATTCGTGTCTATGCCGCCGGCAACGAAAAAATCCGCAGAATCATGGAGCAAAACAGCGCGGAAATCAAGTCCGAGGTTCTGGCTGAGGAACTCTCATTTGATACCGCGGAGGGATTTGAAAAGGAATGGAATCTAAACGGCGAGCAGGTTACCTTCAGCGTAAAGAAGATCTGACTGCGGCTGAAATAGAAAATAATAGGGGCTTTCATGCTTGAAAAGTCCCCTGTTATTTTTATGTGTTCTACTCTTCTTCCCATTCATCGTCCCTCGTCCTGCCGGCCTGCAGCAGCGCAAGAAATACAACGCCGATAAATACGCCGATAAAAAGTCCGCAGATAAATGTCGCCATATGCTCATCTCCCGTATTTTGATGATGTAATTGATGGGATTACAACATTTATTGTGTCCTTACATTGACAGAATATGCATCTCCGCCGCATTCCGGTACAGCAGCACGGTTCGATCAATCAATAACAGCAAAGCCTAATAAATGCGCCTCCGTACAGCGCAGCTTTTCCGCGGCGCGGCGGAGCGCTTCCGTTTTTGTAGCGTCTGCCCGGACAATCAGCACAGTTCCTGCCGCAAGGCCCGATAGGACGGCCGCATCCGTACAGGCGTGGACAGAGGGCGCATTTATAATGATATAGTCATAGTAATCTTGGATTTTATCCAGAAACAGCTGCATATTTTTACTGCCTAACAGCTCCGAGGGGTTCTCCGGCGGCAGACCCGAAGCAATAAAATCTACGCATGGAAGCACATCGCGTTTCAGGGCCGCGGCCAGGGATTCGGCTCCGGTCAGGAATCGGGACAAGCCGTGGGTATTGCCGAGATTCCAAAAGCTGTGAAGCACCGGATTGCGCAGATCTCCGTCGATCAACAGCACACGGGCCGTCGTCTGCCCGAACAGATACGCAAGATTCTGCCGCCGTGCTTTGCAGCAGAGAGCCGTCCGCTTCAGAATCATCTCCCGAGGATACAAGAATCATGTTCCCGTTCGCCTTAGCCATGCCGTAAAACAAGTTCGTCCGCAGTTCCTCATAAGCCTTTCGAAGCATGGGGGATGAAAACGCAGACAGCAGCTGGTCCGAAGCCTCCTCTCCCTGTACGGCCGTTTCATGCGGAAGGATCCCCAGCAGAGGAAGCTTCAGCTTACGCGCCGCACGGATGCCGTCTCGGACAACCCCTCTGCAAGCCTCCCAAAAAAGTGCCAGCAAAGCAGCTGCCGCCAAAGCGCAGAGCCCGCTGATTAAGGTACAGGAAATGGCATTCACAGCAGGCAGCTGTCGTCTTGCAAGCACCTCTCCCTCAGCCCGCACCGAACCGAGTACCCCCAGCGGATCGGTCAGGCTCGGCGCGCAGCGCAGGAGCGCCGTACAAATCTGATCTGCTGAAGCCTGTTTATCCGATACTGCAGAAAAATATACGACGTTTCCCTCGCACCGCAGCCGCAGGCTTTCCCCAAGGACTTCCGGTGTGATGGAGATATGATTGGTATTGTGCAGCGCTGCGGATACGGCGGACCTCATGGCATCCGAGGAAAGCGTTCCGCAATAAATTTGGGTCAGCCAGGTCAAATGCGCGATATTGGAAGAGGCCGTCCAGGCAGCGTCCCCCCCTCCCCCTTCCTCTGTGTCCGCACTTCGCGGCGGTTCTTCAGCCGCCGGCTGATTTTCGGGCACCAAATAAAGCATACCCTCCGTCTCATACCGCGGACCGCCGAATACCAGGCAGCAAACAAAAACAAGGATCATAACCGCCAAAGCGGCAATGCTCAGAAATAGTCTGCGGGACCATACGATACCTGCGGCTTTCTTCAAATAAAGCGTGACTCCCATATGAACTCCATTTCCCCGCCGTGCCGCCGCACCGTCTTATGTTCGCATTCCGGCCGCTGTACACAGGATACTGCCCGAGCAGCAGAAATACATTGTATGAAAGGATGTAAGAAACGATATAAAAGTACAGCGATCCCCGTAACGGTAAAATATTACGGAATCTATTTTACCATCCCGGAAACCGCTTGTACATATCGGAACAACGCGAAAATGTTTTAAAATATTTTATCCCATGCCTGCATCAGGGTGTGCTTTGCTTGCTGAAAGAAGTCCACAATCTTGAACCGGACCTTTACGCCTCCGCCATCTTGCGCCTTCTGTCCGGAACTGCTGGCCTCTGTCTGCGCGCCGTCTTCTTTTTCAGATACCGTCTGATCCTTTTGATGATTGATCACATCAAAGGAGGCCTCCGGCAGGATCCCCTGGAGCCTGTGGTTATTTAACATGTCTGTATTTTCTTCAGAGATCCGATTTTCATCCGGCTTTGCGTCCGCGCCTGCAGGCAGCTCCGGGACGCTGGCATTTACAAAACACAGCGGCGGGAACAAGACGCACCACCAATTCTGACCGGCGGCTTCCCCGATTTCTACCCGAACTGCCTGATATTCGCCGGCAGGCAGGGAGACAGAACCGTAGTGTCTTGTAGGAAAATAATAGGTACCGGTCTTGACGGCAACCGCATAGCTGCTGTTCTCCTCTGCCAGGCAAGCCCTTGCGGCCTCCTCCAGCAAAGCGGTATTTTCTTTAATCAAAGCTAAAGATTCCTGTGCGTTTTCACAGTGATCAAATAAATCGCCTGCTGCCTCTAAAATACGGTCGCGCACCTTGAGCTTCAGCGCCTGGTCCTCTGCACTGTCGCTGTTGGCAATTACGTGCAGCCGCACAATATTCTCGGAAATTCCTTTAAATATATAATGTGAATAAATCGCGCCGGCCGCCGTCAGGAGCAGCGCAGCTGCAATGAGTATAAAAAGTCCTCTTTTAATCGCCTTTTTCATGTACATGCCCGTCAAACCTCCATCTGCATTTTACAATTGCAGAAGACCGCGGCCGCGCTGGCGGCTGCCGCTGATCTTTTTCCCGGGAAGTCTGCTTACAAGGCAAGTATTACCACCTCGCACGGCATTTATGCACGCTACGAAAAGGTTTCGCGGACAATACGGAAAAACCTATATTCTTTTCTTTTGTTCCTGCGCTTTGATGCAGCGATGGACCGTGCCGTAGCTGAAGCGGCAGAGCGAAGCAATCGCCTGATATGTCAGCGCGCATTTACTGCGCAGGAAAAACATAAACTTCATCAAAGAGACTCGATCCATATCCATCAGCAGGTGATCAATCGTATCCTCCTTAAATGGATAGTCGCACGTCCGGATTCCGTAAAACTGTGCAATCCATTGGCAAAGCGCCTCCACCGCCTCAGGGCTGAAATTTTCCTGAAGGCCTTGCGGAATTATGATATTGGGGTTGCAGAAACGCTCAATCTCCTCTGCCGTACCTCCGAACAGCGCAAAAACCCGGTCTGTATCCAATACAGCGCTGTATTCCCAGGGAATTCCGATATAATACCCAAAACTGCTCCATTTATATGTGCAGCGCTGTGCGCCCGGCAGCTGTGCTAATCTTCGGAACGCCAATCTGACATCCGCAGGCGCAGGCAGCGGACGGAGCACGGTTTTTCCGGAACGGACCGGATTGTCGCAAAATTTGCAGTACCGCGCAAATCCGGCATTGATTTTCCTTAAAAACAAACGCAGTTCGGCTTCCCCTGCTTCTCCGAACAGAATATGGACCGCCTCGTGGATACAGCAGACGGCATATATGGGAACGGCATTTTTCTCATGTACCCTGCACAAGCTGTGCAGATATCGGGTCTTCGCCGCATCACCCGCAAATAGAAACGGGTTTTTGGTATCCGTAACCATCGCGTGGGTTCCCCATATATTTTCACAATTATCCATTTTTACCTCATTTCTCCTGCAAAGGGTATCAAAAATGCCTGCAGCGATATTCTGCCGGCAATATCACCGTCAATTCGCAAATGCATTCCGAAAGACAGCCGCTTAATAAAGAAGGAATACCAGTATAGCACAAAAAACGCCGCCGCATAATTGCCCGGGAAATAGCTGAAAATTTTTCTCGCATTTTTCAAAGCGATATGCTATAATAATGCCCGCAGCAAAATATGGGGCATTAGCGCAGTTGGGAGCGCATCACACTGGCAGTGTGGGGGTCGTGGGTTCGAATCCCATATGCTCCACCAAAAAGAGACAAACTTGTTTAGCGCAGGTTTGTCTCTTTTGTATAAGTTCGGTTTATAAGATTGTAACACTTTTTATCTGCGCCATACCGAATTGACAAAAGGGGTTAAAACGGGGTATAATAATACCAATGAACGGAGGCGGTATGGATGCAGGATAACGAGATTTTGAAGCAGATAACAGAACTAACAGCAAGGATCAATGAACTGCCGAAGGGATATATCTCAAAGAAGTCCATTAACGGAAAGCTGTATTTTTATCATCAGTGGTCTGAAAAAGGCCAAAAGCAGAGCAAGTATCTGAAGGATGATGAAATTGAAACGCTTTCCGAGCAGATTGCGCTGCGCAAGGAATTGCAGGAACAGCTCCGCGCCCTGCGCCTGACGCCGAAAATAGGAACGAAAATACGAAACGAGGTGGGAAAATTGAACTGTACCTTCATGCATAAACGAACGGCGGTCGCCGAAATCGAGCTGGATGATGCTACCGGCTTTATACAGAAAATCAATACGGTGTATGCGCCGGAGCATCTGCCGGTAGGCGTATCTGTGCGCAAAAGTGTTGCGGATCGTGCGGCGCTCAACGAGTGGTGGACAGATCGCTCTATCCCTGCCAGCCGTTCTGGTATCCGCGAGGCGCTGGAAACGCTGGATATCTCCAGCACCAAAATGCTTCTTGTCCGCTGTTATGGACTCAGCCTCTCCGATCAGTATTGGATTCGTCCCGAAGGCTCCGGTCTCACATGGGATCAGATAAACTTTTTCGATAACGACTTCTCAGACGATATCGGCGATGTGCTGTTCGGAACGAATAAGAAACCGAATGCGCTGGATTTCAGTTCTCCCGATAATACCTCGGACGGCAATCTGAAGAAAAGGTGGAAGATCATTGACGGCAGACGCTGCCTTGTAAAAGGCGGTTCCAACCCATTCCGCCAGCAGCCTTTTAATGAAGTGATTGCGACAGGCATCATGGAACGGCTTGAGATCCCCCATGTACCGTACACGGTCACATGGAACAAAGGCGCGCCTTACAGCGTGTGTGAGGATTTTGTCTCAGAAAACACCGAACTTGTCCCCGCATGGCGCATCATACAGACGCAGAAAAAGGACAACAGCACCTCGGTATATCAGCATTTTATAAACTGCTGCGAGGCGCTCGGCGTAAAAGGTGTTGTGCCTTTCCTCGACCGCATGATCGTGCTGGATTATCTCATCGCCAACGAAGACAGACATCTGAACAACTTCGGTCTGCTTCGGAATGCGGAAACCTTGGAATGGCTCGGCTTCGCCCCGATTTACGACAGCGGCTCCTCCCTCGGTTACGATAAGGTGGCCGGGCAAATCCGTGCGGAGCGTGATGTGGAATGCAAGCCCTTCAAGAAACATCATGCTGAGCAGCTTAAGCTGGTAACCGATTTTAACTGGATTGACTTCGACAGACTTGCCGATGTGGATAATCTGATCATAAAGACGCTGTCTGCGGAGGGTGCAAAGGAATATATGGACGATGGCCGGATTAAGGCTATCGCAGAAACGGTGAACAGGCGCATTCAGAACTTGCAACAACTCTCCATGATGCAGGCTCCGGTACAGACTGATTCCACCGAGGATGATGTGGAAGAAAACATCGCACAGGATTATTCCCAGAAGATGACTATGTAACCCTCATTACTATCAATCAGTCGTTTTGTGCTTCACAGAACAAAGATCCTATATTTATTTTTTGCCATAGTAATATGATGGACAGGAAATCCCCAGAAGGTTCAGTGAGAGTTCAACTCTACCAGCCGAATAGCCGAAAATCTCTTTTTTGTAACGGCTGATTGATAGTGTTTTAATAATGCATATAAAGCTACTGTGAAATAGCGTAAAACCATTGATACTACTATTTGGTTTTCTTCGAACAAGCCTTTATCGTCTGTTATAGGGAAAATATGAAGAATCTTGAAAGCAAATGGGCTGATAAGGGAAATTTCAAGGGAAAAAGAATTTTAATGAGGGCAACGAAATTGTTGCAATGTAAAGCATAAACAGCATCGTTAATTCTCCAATTTTGCAGTTGATTTTTAAATTCTATTTTCTACTTTCGAAAAATTATTAATTTTGGAAAATAAAAGGTGCATAATATAAACGTGAGGTGATTTACTATGAAACTGATAAATCGTAATCAATATTAGACAAGTTAATAAGTGTAATCGGACTCCCGACATTAAGGTTATTACCGGCGTTCGCCGTAGTGGTAAATCCAAGCTATTGGAGGCCTTTAAGGCGTATGTGGAACAGAATATTCCTGACTATAATATTGTCCATATCAATTTCAGCCTGCCTGAGTTTGAAGAACTTTTGGAATATCGTTCTTTGTACGATTATATCAATTCAAAATATATTGCAGGTAAGGAAAACTTTGTTTTCATAGATGAAGTGCAGATGTGTGCGGATTTTGGAAAGGCAATCAATGGCCTGTATGCTTCCGAAAAGTTTGATATTTATATCACCGGTTCTAATGCTTTCCTTTTAAGTTCGGATTGGGCAACTTTCTTTACCGGCAGAACCTTTGAAGTAAAGGTATACCCTTTCTCCTTTGCCGAGTATGTGCAGTATTTCGGCTATCCCGATAAGTATGCCGCTTTCGATAAATACTTGCTTGAAGGCGGTATGGCGGGTTCCTACCTCTGCAAAGACCAAGAAGCAAGGTATGACTATATTGCTGATGTATTTAATACGCTAATTGTCCGTGACATTCGCAAGAAGTACAAAATCCGCAATATGCAGCTTATGGACAGAGTGGTTGATTTTCTTATGGATAACATCTCTAATCTATCCTCTGCCCGTAACATCACAAATGCTTTGGGTAGTGTAAAAGAAAAGGTTCACCACATGACCATCGGTGCCTATATGCAATATCTGTGTAATGCCTTTGCCTTTTACAGAATCCGCAGATACGACATCAAGGGCAAAAAATACCTATCCAGCAATGACAAGTATTATTTGAGCGACCATACCTTCCGCTATGCAAAGCTGGGAACGAAAAATGAAGTAACGCCCCTTTTGCAAATTAAAGATGCCTACCCCAAAATGCTGATTGCGAGAACTCGCCACGACGAGTATCAATATGAGGGTGTAAAGATTGTAGATATTGCAGGTTGGTTAGCAAACTAATCGCCAAAGTTTATTTTCTTTTAATTTTGGAAATTATCCAAACGACATAAAAACCAAATGTTGTTTAGCCTGCAGACACGGAAATCTGTGTCCTGTAAGGAACTGTCCAAAAAAGCGATTTATTTTTCTATACAGAAGACGACGATGAAAGAAAAAAGCCCACAAAAACAGCAATGAAGGAACTGAGGTGTGACTATCTGAAAAATAATGATATCAGCATCAAAAGCGGATTCGATGTCAACGCTGTTATGCGTGACATGATGTCCGTACTTTTGGAAGGCGTACCGGATCAGGACCTCAACGAAGAACTCGGTTATTCCAGTTGATTGAATTGAAAAGCTATCATACGAAATGACAAGGTTTATTAGCTATTAAGACAAGGCCGGAAACATTCTATCGGCTGACATCACGCAGCAGGCAAAGTCGGGAGTGGGATTCTGCCTTTTAGTAAAATGCAAGTGCAGCGCAGGAGGAAGCGGAGTTGGATTGGATCGCGGGAATACAAAAAGCAATTGATTATACGGAGGCGCATCTGACTGAAGAAATAGACTATGAAGCAGCGGCAAAGGAGGGCTATTCGTCATCGTTTCATTTTCAAAGCGTATTCAGTATGTTATGTGGCTTCACCCTCGGAGATTATAGCCGTATGCGCCGCCTTTCTCTGGCGGCATCAGGGGCTGTAAAAAAAGTCTCCTTTTTTCAAAAATCTTCCCGGCAAAGTCATGGCAAATCGTGATTTTACCGGGATTTATTATATAAGTTTTTTTCTTTTGTTCGACTTTTTCTACAGCCCCATTTCAAATTCTCCCAGATAAGATCATTATCATTTTGATAGGGGATAGGGGAGTTCCCGTCAGCCGGTTCCCAACTGCAGAAATGCCAGTTTTTTTCTTTTTACTTTATCTCCCACGGATCAACGGCCGCAGACGAAGCCGCTTCCTTTGTCTTCTTAATGGCCCGGCTTGTTTTTAAGGCATTACGGATATAAGTAAAAGCCGCAACCGCAGACAGCAAATATGCAAGAACAAGATCAAAAACAACTGCGCGGAGCAGATCGGGGTCCGTTAAAAATTCAGGCATGGTACGGACTATGCTGAAAAAGGAAACGACATATCCCTCTTCTTGGAAAACACTATAAATTTCATAGGACACACATAAATACTCAGCAAGAAATATAACAATGATCATCATAATGATCGCTGTTATAACGCCCTTCATAGAATTCTTCCTTCCGGAAAAAATCTGATACCCCAGAACAGAAAGCGCAATAATCGCCAATCCGCAAATTCCGGCTAAAAAGCCAAGCTGGTAGATCAAAAAATATAAACCGCCGCCGAGCAGGGAAAAGAGAAAGGCACCGATGACCCCCGCCAATACATGCTCCGGATGTTCAGGCATAACAGCTGCCGGTGGTACCATAGGTACGGCGTTTGGAAATACTGCAGAAACCTCAGATCCATCGGCGGGCAGTGGCTCCTGTATGATTTCTGTTGTTGTTTTTTCTTCTGTCTGTTCCATGTTAAAATATCCTTTCTTTTATTATTTTAAGATTCATAAATACAAAATATAAATTATTATAAAAAAGTGCTATATAAAAGTCAATAAAAGTTTTTTTCCGTACTCTCTGCGTATGCAAAAAATAGGTGGCAGGAAAAGAGAAAATTTTTACAAAAATGCTTGACAAGTTGTCTTTTCCTATGTATACTATTCAAGTCAACTTTTGTTGACACTATAAAGTTGTAATAATTAAATATTTGTTTTTTACGCGGGTGTAGTTCAATGGCAGAACATCAGCCTTCCAAGCTGATTGTGAGGGTTCGATTCCCTTCACCCGCTCCAATTATGTGCCTGTAGCTCAGTCGGATAGAGCAACGGCCTTCTAAGCCGTCGGTCGGGGGTTCGAATCCCTTCAGGTACGCCAAATAATAGTTTGCCAAAAACTCCGTTTAAGTCGGAGTTTTTGGCGTTATTAAAAGATTTGTAATTTTTGGAGGACAGCTGTCATATAAAAATCCAGAATCATTTTTATTATATTGGATTTGATAAAATAAAAACAGGGAGGTATTACAGATGGATTTTTTGAAAAAATTTTGGCCCACTCCGTTCAAGATTCGGGCAAAGGATGTTACTTCTTTTGTAGTACAGCTTATCATTTTTATTGTGATTTGTGCTGTCGTTGGTATATTAATCGGCGTTCTTGCAGGGATTCCGATTATCGGACTTATTTTTAAATTACTTGGTGCTGTCATAGAGCTTTATGGTCTGATCGGCATTGTACTTTGTGTCTTGAAATTTGTCGATGCAATTAAATAATTGATTAACATAGACGCTTCAACAAAACTCCGTGCCCATGCAGCTGTACAAGTTTACACCGGGCACGGAGTTTTATTTTTTAGAGAACGAAATAAACGCTGCCGAAATACCAAAAAGGGGCGAGGCGGCCATGGATTTTATCCCATCTCTCTAATTGAACAAAATAAAAATTTTGTATTATTAGAGAAGGGGGAAAAGGATATTATGCGGCTTATGACATCAGCAAATATGCCAATGCGAATATCATCATATCTTTGTCATCTTTGTCATCCTTGTCATCCTTACCGCTGCATTCCGGATCATTTTTACTTTTGTGCCTTTCAAATAAAAAAAGCAAAATAATTCCGATTAAAATAATATCATCCAGTTCAACATCTTTTCCCAAAACACCGGACAGAATTTTTTTTAGCTTTTGAAGCACGGTGTCAATAATATTCAGACCTGTTTTTTTTTCCTGTTGATTTTTGTCTCGGCCGGGTTCGGCTTGACTTTTATGATGATGATTGATCGGCTGAATTGGTTTTAAACGCAGTTTTGGCTTGCTGCAATAATTTTGTTTATCGGATCCGCGGTTTGCACCGTAATTCATAGTATGTGCCGGATCCATCGGATTCGGATGATTGGATTGCCGGCGGTTTTGCTGTTGCGGTCCCGGTCCGGACTGCGGCGGTATGCTGCTGCGGTCCGCAGGAGGCGCTACAAGTATTACTTCAGGCTCATTTTTGGGTGCAGAAGATTCGTTTACAGCTTGCATCCGTGGCCTGAAGTTATAATTGTTATAATAATTGCCGCGCCTCCCACGTGCCATATGGATAATCCTCGCTTATAAAAAATTGCTTAATTTCAAATCTTGAGATTTGGCAAATTTTGCCACGGTCATAATTTTGACACAGCGGCTGATTTTTCCTTTTTTCTTTTCGCTCAAAAATGGCTCTAATGCTCGTAAAAGTCTTATATTATCGTCATTCTTGCACGAATCACGGGTCTGCTTGAATTTTGATACCATCTGCAGCAGATTTGCAAAATCAATATCGCCATCATCATGTACGGCGTCTAACGGCTTGGCGGCCGACGGATTCTGGAATTTTTTGGAGACTGAAGCAGGAACGGAATCTTCCGTACTGTCCGGCTGTGCCTCATGATTTTCCTGATGATCGACATCCCCCTGACCTTCCGAATTATTTTCGCCCATTGAACTCGCTACGGCGCCGATGATATCACCGATATTATCAGGAATCTCTTCAATTCCAAACAAAGACCCGATTTGTTTGATTTTATCTTCCAATTCGCCGTCCATCGCCGTATCGTCTCCTTATTTTCCTTTATTATTATACAGCAGTTCGTTTATTTTCCCCATAATTTTATCCGCATCCTTACCGGCAAGCTGTTTAATTTTTTCAAGATCCTGCGGGGTGATTTTGCTTTTAATCTTTTCAATATCCAAATTCATTTCTTTCACTTTTTTGGCATCAATTTCATCTAATTTTTTCAAAACCTCGTTGCGGTCCATTTTTGCGATTTTCTGCGCAAGCTCTTCAGTGGACTTATTTTTCAGCATATCCATTCCTTGTTCGATCTTTGCGGCCATAATTCTGTTATCAATCCTTTCAAATAAATTTGCCATACGCGTTCCTCCTAATATAATATGGTATATAATATGATATGAGCACTTTCGGCAGAATGTGCCCATAATCCGGAAAAGGAGAAAAAATCTATGTATGACGCGATTATCATCGGAAAGGGCCCGGCAGGGCTGCAATGTGCGATTCACCTTTCAAGAGCAAATCTATCCGTGCTGGTGCTCGGTTTGAAAAGCAATCTGGAAAAGGCTGATAAAATCGATAATTATTTTGGATTTCAGGATACGATCAGCGGTGCTGTACTGCTGCGGCACGGTGAAAATCAAGCCGCACGGCTTGGCGTGGAGATTCGTCAGGAAGAAGTGCTAAGTATTCGTTACGGAGACGGGAGTGAAGCGGAAGGTCTGTATTTTGAAGTTGTAACCGGACATATGCGCTATATTGGAAAATGCATTTTAATCGCCTGCGGCATGCCGCTTCCAAAGCTGAAGCTTCCCGGTCTTTCAGAATGGGAGGGAAATGGCATCAGTTACTGCGTCACCTGCGACGGCTTTTTTTATAAAGGTAAAAAGGTCGGCGTTTTAGGGAACAAAGATTATGCGGTCCACGAGGCCCTGGAACTCACGCATTTCACAAATGACATCACGCTTTTTACAAATGGCACAGCGCCGGAGGTCTCTGCCCGAAATCAATCTGTACTGCAAAAAATGCAAGTGAATTGCAAGCCAATCAAGGCGCTGCTGGGCAGCGATCATTTTAATGCAGTACAGTTTACCGACGGCACGCTGGCGCCCCTTTCCGGTCTTTTTATCGCAGAAGACAGGCCTTCCGCTATCGATTTTGCACTGAAGCTGGGCGTGATACAAAAGCAGCGACTGATACAAGTCGATGAGAATATGATGACAAATATCGATGGAATTTTTGCTGCCGGGGACTGTATTTCCCCCTATAAGCAGGTTGCAGTTGCAGTTGGACAAGGCGCAACCGCGGCAAAAGCCATTGTGCAATATCTGAAAACGCATAATTAAATATTTCGGCATTTTTCGCGGCAGTGCCGAAATACTGGTATATTAATCGGAAAGTTGAGAAAAACTATAGCAAAAACACCCAAGGACTTACTTATGACCGGGAGGCTTTGTTCTTTGCTTACGTATTTCTCATATTTCATCATATACAGTTTTTTCGGATTTATTTTAGAAACCCTGTTCGCGCTTATAACGGTCGGTCAATTACAGTCGAGAAAATGCTTTCTCTTTAACCTGCTGTGCCCGGTCTACGGGTTAGGCGCCATTGCGATTCTGCTCAGTACAGAACCGTTTAAACAAAATAAGCCCCTGACCTTTTTGATCGGTATGGCAGCGGCGACACTTGTAGAATATGTTACGGATTATGTATACAAAAACGTACTCGGTACAAGCTTCTGGGATTACAGCCATCTGCCGCTGAATGTCAACGGCAGAGTCTGCCTTTTATTCTCATTTTTCTGGGGGCTCCTGTCGCTTGCCCTGGTATACGTAATCCATCCGTTTATTTCAAAATACAGTGCCCGCATCCCCAACGGCGTGATTCTGTTTGTCATGATCTTCTTTACTATTGACGCGGTGCTCAGTGTCGTTTTATTAAATAAATATAATACAAAAAATGCGCTGAACCTCAGCTGGCTTTTGGCAAAGCGATGACTGCATCGTCTTCATACGGCAGCACAACAGATTGATTGAAGACCTCCACAATGTCACAAAACACATGATCTGTCATTTGAAAGGCAGCCTGCGCATGAGAGACTCCAAAATCAGAAGCCGTTAATCCATAGTCTTCCGGGGCCGCACAGGCGGCAGGCAGCGGAACGACCTGGTACTTCATGCTGCTGCTCCCCGATGGATAATACCGATGTACCCAGGTCGGAATATATGCAATATTCGTAATCAGTATAGCGCCATCACTGTATTTCCGGATTGTAAGCTCTACCATCAAACCATTTTCCGTCCATTCTTTATTTTCAGTTGACGTCAGCGTCAGCCGGTTCTGGTTTGAGATAAAATTTCCCATAGAATAAAAACAGATTGTCTGATGCTCCGGATCGGCGGAAGAAGTCAGCAGTTCCATAGGTTGAATCACATGGGGATGAGACCCAATGATCACGTCTACCCCGAGATCGCACAGCTTTTGGGCAACAGCCGTTTGCCTGGAATTCGGGGTAAGCTGGTATTCTTCTCCCCAATGGATGTAAAATACAATCATCTCTGCGCCTTCTGTTCGCAGAGCCGTAATTCTTTTTTCCGCCTCCGCGTAAAACGCATCCAATAACCCATCGTTATATAGATCCATATACGGAAGATCGCCGGACCGGATATGAATTCCGTTAATACTGTCTAATCTCCCGGAGCCGTATGCGATATCATTTGTATAATTCAGAAAGCCTATCCGAATGCCGTTAATTTCTTTTAAAAGATAAAAGTTCTCTTCCGGATCCTTTCGCGCGCCAATATAGTCAAAGCCGTATTCCTCAAATTTTCCTAAAGTACGCAAAATACCGTCCAACCCTGTATCGTAGCAATGATTATTGGCAAACAGCAGCATATCAAATCCCGCATCCTGTATGCTGTCCAAAACTGCATACGGTGACCGGAAATTCGGAAATCCGGAATATTCCTTTTCGGAAAGCGTCGTTTCAAAATTCGCTACAGCATAATCCGCGGCAGATACAATCTCCTTAATATATCTGAAATTATCAGTAAAATCATATTGCTCAGTGCCCGGTATTCTGGCGGCATTGACCTGCGGCATATGATACATTAAATCGCCGATGCTCAGCAGCGTCATCTCCGTATAAGTAATCGGCGTAGGCGTAGGCGCCGGCGTCGCGGTTCCATCGGTTAGTGTAATTGTTGTATGAGAAGGCGTTCCTAAAACCACTGCACTTTTTTCATTTTCATGCAGACTGGCACCATATAGGATCATCCCTACGGCTAACAGTACAGCCGCCGCACAAGCTATGATAACGAAAATATTTTTTGTTTTATATTTCACCAGCGATCCACTCCCCTATCTCATTGGTTCCGAGCAAACGCGTCCCCGGTTCTCCCGTATAAATATCAGCAGTTCTATAGCCCTGTTCAAGGATATGTTCCACAGCAGCCTCAATCGCCGCGGCTCCAGCTTCACAGCCGATCGAATAACGCAGCAGCATGGCG
>ERZ779746.566-NODE-566-length-18695-cov-2.866363_pt1 | contig 18695 bp, 10 predicted proteins | sample MGYA00511888_ERZ779746 | MGnify/ENA primary metagenome ERZ779746 (study PRJEB29588, sample SAMEA1964695) | human gut metagenome | biome: human gut; feature: human-associated habitat; material: faeces | place: Denmark | collected 2008/2010 ... | reverse complement strand
AAAGGCCGCGGCGCGATTTTTTTTCGGCGGCCGCGGAGATGAAAAGCAGACGCTGTGCCGACTACAGAAGCTGGAAAAATCATGTAAAAAAGAACAAAATTTATAATCCAGATACTGTATGATAAGGAATAAAAAAGAATAAAAAGGCTTCTGAATACTGGCGAAAACGTTAAGTTTTATAAATATCGCATATAATATACAATTTATTTCATAAGTTACGATTCAATAAGAACAAAAATGATTATTAAAAAAATGCCTAAAAATAAAGGATTTTTTGAATTTCTCATTTGAATGTCAACACAGAAAGCCTTACAGGAAAAGAGCGATATGAAAAAAATTTTTGCCTTATAATGAGATTTTTATACGGAAAAACCCACGATATTTTTTGAAATTTTTAGATAGAATATAAAAGATATGCCTGGCTGTAGATACAATAAAACATGATAAAATAAATAAAATTTAGACTACCAAAATTCTTATTGGAAAAAAATTTCAAATTAAAAAGTAAAACTGCAAAAAATCGAATTGACAAGGATTGGTACATCTGATAGGATGCCTCCAGTCCTCCGGAGGAGACAAGCCGGCAGAAACCATAGAGGAATTTTTGCTGCTTTAGAAGAAAAGACAAAAAACACAAGAATGAAATGCGGAAACTACAAAAGCAAAAATGTAAAAGGTCAAAATCAGCAGCATAAGGAGTCAAGATAAAATGATTGAGCAGTACATAGCAAGTGACAAAGTAAGTATGATGTATGACTTGCTTGAGGTAGTATCCGAAACACATTATACCATCGGCAAAGGAAAAGATGACACTGGAAACGAAATACAACACCGAAACGTAAATCCCTTTTTATTCCGGCAATTCACGGGATTATTTCTGGATTACGCAGACGATTTGGCGCCACTGCTTTATATCAATCAAGAGAAGGTTCGATTTTTACAGGTCTTGATAGGCAATGTCATAATCAGCAGCAGAGACATTGACGAGCTGCTGCAGAAGCTCGAGACATTGGACAGCGATTATTTTACCGGCGAATTACTCAAACACTTTTTTACGATTCTGAAACCCAAGCGCAGCGAGGAAGAGATGTCCCGGGTAACCGATCTCTCCAACGGTGTTTTGTATGGAATTTTGCAGGAATCCGATCTGCCCGGCAGCGTAAAATACGGAATCTACAGCGCGGTTGCCAATCCCCGGCGCACGATTCGGAAATTATATGAATTCGTCTGGCAGCTTTACGGCAGACTGGCCGCGATTTATCGAAGAAATCAGGACCAACTGCAGGCGGCGCGCAAAAGCCTGATCAAGACCATTCATTCAGAAGGAATTTATTTTATTGATCAACGGGAAAAGTTGCCGATTGACAGTTATTCGCTGAAACGTAAGTCAATTCTTTATATGTTATGTTTGGCAAGACCTACTTGGATTAGTTTTAAAGATTATCTTCATTCACATGCTGCAATTATTCTTGGAGTAGAGTACAGCAAACAGTTGACGCAGGAACTTACAAAATTATATCATGCAATTATAAAACGGGGGTTACTGACACAGGACTGTATCAAAATTGTTCAAATACTTTTGAAGAGGCAGGTCACGGAAACAGACTTAAGTGAAATTCTTGGTATATCCAGATTTACTGTTTCTGAGTATCTAAATATTTTAGTTCAAACACAACCTATTACTGTAGAAAAAATAGGAAACCAGTTATACTTTTCTATCAGAAATAGATACGCCTGTGAGGCAAAAAACCTGTTACATAATTTGCAAAGAGCATTGGAACGGGAGGTGAAAAGGTATGTCTTTATGGACCTCCCCAAAGATTGAAACCTTTTGTCAAGATGAACTGGAAGAACTGGTCCTGATTTCCGCCTGTTCATTTCATGGATGTGCCTGCCATACGAAGTGGTAAAGTGTATTCATTTATTTTTCTTTCATCCCACTACTACAATTGAACAAGAGGTATCACCATTATGGACAATGTGAAAGTCGTATACAGTCCTGACCATGGATATATCAGAGACTTAACTACTGTTTTATATTATTCAACCTTTACTGATTCCATATCCGAATATTATAAAATGAAAAATATGGGCGAGATCGAGCCCAGAGTGGAAAAGAGCTACCGCAGGTTATATAAGTATATCCATGCCAACCATAACCATCTGCGTGTTTTTTTTATGAAAATTCCTTCGCAGGATCGATTGAATATTAATCATCTGATCAGTGCATTTTTTAACGAACAGGAGATTCAGATCGGGGATATTATCAATTATATCAACCGCTATTCTTCGTATTATCTTTTTTATTTTATACTGGATAACATGGATCACTATAACCATTTTACGCCGCAGTTTTATGATCATCTTTTGGAAAACGAGGTATTGATGCAGAAGTATGTATATGGTCTGCACCTAAGTCAGGACGCCAAGGAAGCGATCATAGATCTTTATAGACATCGGGAGCATATTGCGGAGGAGCTGACGGTGCTTTTAAAAGAGGTCCATAAGCGCATGATGATTGAATTTGATCATTATTTAAAACCATACCGGGGTTTGATAGAGCAGGACGTGCGGGAAAGAATCGGAGATGACGCAAAAAAACTGCTGGATAATAAGAGGTGGAAAAGTAAAGGGTTTTCTTCGATAGAGCGGTATATTATCTCATCCAGTGTATTTAATATCTATACTATGACTTATATACAGAATAGCCGGGTTTGCTCTATTTGCATAGGCTATATTTATGATAAATTTACGAGTAAGAAAATAGAAAGCGCTAATGATTGGTATCATACTTTAATGCCTTTTGGAGATCCGCTGCGCTGCGAAATTCTTAAGCTGCTTTATTATAACCCAAAGATTGGGGTGTCCGAATTAGCACGCCGGCTGAACCGCAGCCCCAATAATATTGAGTATCAGATCGGCATTTTTAAGAAGGAGGGCTATTTAAGAAAAAATTGGGGTGAATGTGAATTAGATAAAGCAGCGGTCAATTTGGCCGCTTATCGAATGGAACGGTTTGGCCGAGAGGTTCAATTAAAGCAACAAGAAGAGGAAAAACGGTATGAAAGAAATGCGTAAATCAAAAAAATCTATTATATATTGGAAGCCGCCGCGGATAGAGACGATCTCTAAAAAAACCGTTGCGAATATGGTGGTGCTGTCCGCATGTTCTTCACAATCATGGGGATGCTACCCCATTAACACAGTTAGAATTGACAACGAGGGCTAAGCCCTTTCTCCTACACCCCCAGCAGCGCGATAAACTGTGTGGCAGCATGGGAAAAGGGGATGTTCCGCAGCTTGATCAGCCCAATGCTGCGGGACGGGATCTGCGGCGTGAGGGGGATTTCAAACAGATGCCGGTTGTCCAGCCGCGCGGCGGCAAATTCTTTGACCACAAAGGTGAGCCCGATATTGATTTCGGCAAATTGCAGCAATAGCTCGCTGCTGCCCAGCTCAATAATCGGGTTCAGCTTTACGTTATGCTCCTTTGCGTACGCGTTGAGAAACAGGCGCGTATTGCTGGCGGTTTCCAGCAGAACCAGAGGGTACTGCGCGAGAGCGGGCAGGGTAAGGCCCTGCCCGGCCAGCGGCGCAAAGCGGGGGCCGCCCACGAGGCAGTCGTGAATTTCCATGCATTCGATGATTTCAATATTGTCCTCCGGCGTGATGGGGAGATTGACAAAGCCGAAATCAATAGCGCCCTTTTTCAGCAGAGCGATGGTTTCCGCTGTGGTGCGGTTGGTTACCTTCAGCACGATTTCCGGATAGCGCTCGTAAAATGTTTTGAGATAGGGGAGCAGATAACCGCTGGACAGGGTGTCGCTGGCGCCGATAATGATTTCGCCGGCCTTCATGTGCTGCATGTCGTAATATTTCTGTTCTCCCATTTCAATGAGGTTCAGCGCCTGCTCTAAATAGGAATACAGGACGCGGCCCTCCCGCGTTAAATCCACACCTTTTATAGAGCGGGTAAACAGCCTGCAGTTCAGCTTATGCTCCAGCTTTGTAATGGCCATGCTGACAGAGGGCTGTGTGAGATAGAGGGCCTCCGCGGCCTTTGTGATATTGCCGCAGCGCGCCACGGTACAAAAAATTTTATAGCTGTCCAGTGAAATGTTGTATCTGCTCATTGCGGCCACTCCTGTTTCTGTTTCTGCCTGCTTATTATACCGAAAACAGCTGCAGTTGAACAGACCGTTTTATAATGGTATACTGGTCCCGATTCGCAGGATTGGTTCAGCACAGAAGGCGGGGGAGGCAGCATGAAATTTTTTACCATGAGCTTTGACGACGGAACCGTGCAGGATGTCCGTTTTACGGAGATTCTGAACCAATACGGGTTAAAATGCACGTTTAATCTGAATTCTGGATTTTTCGGCCAGCGCCATCGGATCGTTCACGATGGCATTGATTGCGACCATACAGAGATCACCGCGGATATGGTGCCGGCGCTTTATCGGGGCCATGAGGTAGCGGTGCATACCGTGGATCATCCGGATCTTTCGACCTTAAGCCGAGAAGAGATCATCCGGGAGGTGGAGGAGGACCGGCTGCGCCTGGAGGCGCTTTGCGGCTATCCGATTGTAGGCATGGCTTATCCGGGCGGAGAGAAACCCTACAATGAATTTGTTATTGAGGTTCTAAAACGCGATACGGCTATCCGCTATGCCCGCACAGTGGGGATCAATCCGCATTTTACCATGCCGGAGCGGCTTCTCGAATGGCATCCCAACTGCGATGTGAAGGACGTGCGTCTGTTTGCTCTGGCGGAACGGTTCCTGGCCGCGGAAGAGGAGCGGGACCAGCTGTTTTTCGTATGGGGCCATTCCTTTGAATTTGACAAATATGACAGCTGGGACCGCTTTCAGCGCTTCTGTGACTTGATTGCGGGCCGCGCCGGTATTCAATACGTGACGAACCGTGAAATCCTCGCGCATCTGACTGTTTGACCCACAGCAGATACTTCCTGAATTTCCGGGGGTGCGGACAAAAATCCGGATGCCCCAAAGGGCTCTGAAAGGAGCCGATCATTCTGTTTTCCTCCACTACGCCTTGCTTTCTTTCAACATATCCTCATAGGTAACAAGCGTTACATGACCCATCTCTGCTGCCTTATCGATACATCCTTTGGTAAAGCCGGTTTTGGCAAAGAGATAAAAGTGCTTTTTCTTGTAGCTAAATAGGTTGCCGCGCGCTACAAGAGTTTCAAGCACACCAAGGTCAACCTTTTCATTTGTCCACTTGCACGCACCGAACAGGGCAGAATTTTTGTCCGTTCCCATAATGTCAATTTCCTCTTGGGATTTGGTTTTGGGATTTGTGCCCCACCAACGACCAATGCCGCTGAAATTCACAGCACATTTTCCATCAAGCAGCAGCTTCCATAGATACTGTTTGCAAATTTCTTCAAATACACCGCCCATATAAGATGAAAGTTCAGGAGAGATACGCTTGTATGCAAGGTCTGTTGCGCCACGGGAGATAATCGAAGTATTTTCCGGCACGAACCGATACCAAAAGCGGAACATATTATCCTCGATGGAATAGATCGTTTTGCGGCTTGATTTTTCGCCGTAGGGCGATTCTTTTTTTACGATGCCGAGCGTGATCAGGTTCTTAATATAAGTAGCACATACGCTTGTATCTTCATCAATCTTATTGGAGATTTCATTCATTTTGGAGCAGCCGGTGGCTATTGCCGTAATAACCGCATTGTAAATCGCCGGCTCACGCACCTCCTGCTTCAGAAGGTTGTTCGGCTCCTCAAAGATAGAAGAAGAAGGATTCAGATGGGTATTTTTGATGTTTTCCTCAATGGAAAGATTGTCATCAAGCTGCATCAGGTATTGCGGCGTTCCGCCGACAATTCCGTATGCCAATGCCTTGTCAATGTGCGACAGCTTCGTGAAACAGCGGCAGGCTTCAAAAAAGTCAAACGGGTTGATTTTAAGCTGCGCTGTTCTTCTTCCGTAAAGAGGCGCTTTATATGCCAAAACATGGTCTTCCATATAGGACATAGAGGAACCGCAAAGAATTAAAAACAGCTTGGAGGTGTCTTTGTGTTTGTCGATTAAAAGCTGGAGCGTGGAAGCAAGGCTTTTGGACGCACGGGCAACATAGGGGTATTCATCTATCACAAGCACGATTCTTTTTGACTTCCCCAATTCAAAAACGTATTCTAATGCCGATTGAAAAGACAAAAAAGAAGAGCCAGCAGCTATGCCCGTATTGTATTCCATAATACATCTTGAAAAGTTATCAAGATTTTGTTTTGCGTTGGTTTCAACGCCGGTAAAAAATATGGCATCCTTATCTTTGACAAACTCGCTGATAAGGGCCGTCTTACCTACACGGCGGCGCCCGTAAATAACGGCGAATTCAAATTTATTAGAATCATATAGCTTGTTAAGCCTTGCAAGCTCGTTTTCTCTTCCTATGAACATAAGCATTACCTCTATAGAGAAAATTCGTGATCTACGATTTACTTAAATATAGAGCACTTTTACGAATGAGTCAATAGTTATTTTGAAATTTACTTGATTGTAATTTACTAAAATGCAAATCCCTGCTTTGCTAATTGTAAGCAATCCCTTGCCGCCGATACGGCCTATGACAGTATCAAGCTCAACATGGTGCTGAATACTGTTTTCATGGCAGAATAGCAGAAAATCGCTGTATGTACGGGTTACCCGTATGCCGGAGGGGATATTTTTTTCTTGATTCTGCCGGCGCGGCTTAAACTTCACCAAGCGCGGAAGCTTTCCGCTCTTGATTCCTTAAGCGGACTCTCGTATTCTTTTTGAGCAGACGCGGCGTTGCAGACATCACGCACATACTTACAGGATGCATACCGGTTTTGCGGACAGGCATTACAAACAAACGGCGCTTTCAAAAGCGCGGGACAGATTTGGATGTGCTGTAGCTGCTGATATAGCTGTACCCCACCGGCGCCGTAAGCCTGCCGAAATTCTGCGCAGGAGGCACAGAAGATAAATTGATTTACAAATATTGACATCCTCGAAAAAATATCGTATCATATTATCAACATGGAACAAAAGTTGAAGGCGCGTGGTTCAATAAAAAATAAAAGGAAGGGAGGATTCCATCTTTATCGAATGTAATAAGAAACGTCTCGTTTTTCTATCAGCAGGCTGACAGCAGTGTGTCAGGACGGCAAACGCGGGATCTGATCAGAAGGATTCCGCAAAAATCCTGCGGATAAGCGGCAACAAAAAGGAGGTCAAAATCAGATGCATAAATATCAGCGCCGGGTGACTGCCCTGCTTCTTATCGTCTTGCTCAGTACAATGCTCTATTCCGGAGATTCTACGGCACAATCCTTAGACAGTCTTAAAAATAATAATTCTGTAAGCGTTTTATCCGATGCCTCGCAAAACCGGGCCGCGCCTGAAATCTACACGGAGATTGAAACACCTGCAGAATGCTCTGCGGCAAAGAACTGCGCCGTACTAAAATATGTAGATGCGGATGGATTTGCGCGGTCCGGCCATATCGCACGACTGCCGGAAATGGAAACGCTGCATTCCTATGCCTTTTTAAACCGCGACGGTACGGTCTCTGTATATTATATGGATGAAAACGTAAAATATATCGCGCCGGACGGAGCAGTGCGGGAGAAAGACATTTCTCTGACCGCATATAAAAGCGGCGGCTATACAACGAAAGAAAATAACATCGCAGTCGTGCTTCCGCAAAATGCAGACAGTGGAATCACCCTCGGTTATGGAGATAAAACGGTGGTGCTCAGGCCTCAGAACAATCCTGCGGCAAAAAAATCCGCCGCAGGGATATCCGCCGCACAAATGCATGACGATACCGTTACATATTCCGATTATTTCGGCAGCGGCATAGACCTGCGCTATACGCCTTTATTGTCCGGTATCAAAGAAGAAATCATGCTTGCCTCCTATACGGGAATTGATACATTTCAATTCATGCTGGAAACAGACGGCTTGTATATCTATTATGATCATGGTTATTATTTAGCGGAAAATGAAAATGCCTCCGATAAAATCCGACTTGGAGAAATCATCGTATATGATGCAATCGGAAAACCGGATTTCGGCACGATGACAGTAACGCCAATCCGGCATGGCAGTCAATATCTGCTGACCATCGGGGTAAATCGGGATTTTCTTACGGATGCGGATACGGTCTATCCGGTAACCATAGACCCATCCTTAACGATCTCAGATCAGGTGACCGGCACCAACGCGATTCAGGATGTCCCGATCTTTGCCGGGAAACCGGCGGTCAATTTCGGTGACTTCCAGTATAACAGGCTGGGAGACCCCGGAGGCGGCTATGGCATCGGAAGGACGGTTGTCCGTCTGTACGGACTATATACAAGTTCGGTTTATCGCTCCATCACGTCTTCTCAAATATCCTCTGTAAAATTTTATGTAAGAGAGGCCTCCGGCGGTACGCAGCAATATATCAACCTTTATCCTAAGACTTCTAATACCACCTGGACGGAGAGCGGCCTCACTTGGAATAATGCGGGAAGCCATACGACAGCCGTCAATTACGGCGCAAGCCTGAATAACGGCGCTTGGACAGCGTTTAACATCACCGCATTGGCGCGTTCCTGGAAAAATAATACCTATTCCGCAGCCGCCGGGTTTATTATGATGAACAGCAATGAAGCCAACAATAAATCTTTTTACTCCTCAGAGTTTCCCACCACTGGCAACAGGCCGTATGTCGTCATGACGTATGTCTCAGACATCACGCTGAATGCTACAAGCATCGACATCCTGCAGAACGGCGGAACAAGAACGCTCACTGCCGCTACGACGCCAAGCGGGCAGTCTGTCACTTGGTCCTCCAGCAATACCGCAATTGCCACAGTCAGCAGCTCCGGTGTTGTCACAGGTCTGAAAGCAGGAACCGCTACGATTACAGCCACCGCAACAGACGCCGCCGGAGAAAAACATTATGCATACTGCGTCGTATATGTAAGGCTGGCGAACGGCGTTTATGATTTTAAAAACCAGTACAGCGGCAAATATATGCACGCGGAAAATAATGGCATCGCCCACTATACAAATGTGTCGCAATATACGAAAGGCACGGTTCAAAATTCTCTTGAACAGCTATCGCAGCTATGGCGGGTATGGTACCTCGGAGAGGGACTTTACAGTATCCGTCCATACCATAAATTGAATTTAGGGTTAACAGTATATGTCGGGCAAAATGTAAGATTGTATGATCTCGGAACAAATGACACCCTATCCGGCGTGGGATACGCCTCCTCGTGGGCAATAGAACGGATTTCGGATACTGCGTATCGAATCAGGCAATACGGAAGAGTCGAAGACGTTCTGTCACTTGAATCACTGTCTGCAAGCAACAACATCAACATCAGAGCCGCCGCGGACAGCACCTCAACAAGCCAAAATTGGATCTTAGAGAAACTGGATGCACCGCCGGCAAAACCGATTCTATACGATACGGGAAATGTACAGATTACAACAAACGCAAAGCGTTATATCGCTCCGGGGCAAACAAAAACATTGGAGGAGCTGCTCTTATGTGCCGGATATTACTCAGAATATACGATCACGCAGAACCTGTACTGGTCCTCCGGAAACACGGCTGTCGCAACAATCGATTGGTATACCGGTACTGTAACGGCTGTTTTCCCCGGCACAGTTACCCTTACGGGAAGCAAATATAACGATTCCGTTTCTTTTACTTTGGAAGTCACCGAAATTGCAAACGGCACATATTTTATAAAAAACAAGAGAACCATAAAATATGTGGATATAGAGGACCAGGTAATGAGCAGCGGAACACAGATCCATCAATGGGAATTTCACGGCGGGGCAACGCAGAGGTGGACCTTTACCCTTTTAAGCGATGGATATTATACAATCAAATCAGCGAATTCCGGCTCCGCCGACTACTATCTCGGCGTCCAGGGAGATTCCGCCGACGACGGCGTGGCAGTGGTTCTCCGCTCGGGCGAAATTACGGATGGAATGAAGTGGAAAGTCACCACTACCGCCAGCGGGGCATATCGGCTCACCCCGAAAACCGGACAGGCGAATAACCGCGTTTTAGCTGTGGGATGGGCAATGCCGGGTTTTGAAAATAACAACGGTATCGATATTGAACAGCGCGATTATGTGAATGACGATAATTATAAGGATGAGTGGTATTTAACTGAAACAGCCTTTACTTTTGTAAACTATTTTGATGAAAGCATGGCAGACAACAGCACTCTGATTGCCAATATCACAGCAGCAAATACTTTTGTCGATTTTGTATACAGCAAACTGTTCGGCCTTCGATTTATCATGGATGGAGCCGCAACGCAATATACGGAAGCAATTGCGGATGATTGCACACATGGCATAAACACGCCCTGTGATAACACCTGCGGTACAAATTGCGGAGCGAACCATCATAAAAATTTATACAGAATCTCTAATCAGCTTTATTATGGTCAGCGTGAGGATCACCATATTTATGTGTTGTGGACAAATCGCAGTGCCAATACATACTGCCAAGAGCTTAACGGAAATCATACTACAGCCAGTTTCATTGCCGGCGTTTATGATCACCGGCCTGTTATTCACTTTTTGCAGGTGATGGGCGGTGACGCAAAGGAGCGGTTCGGATGTATGACCCTAACTTTAGCACATGAAACCGCCCATGCATTGGGAATGCGCGAGGTATACAACGACCCCGGCCATGACGTGGTCCGTAAGTATGTATGTGTTATGGAACGTTTTGAACCGCATTATGCATTTGACTTCTATCAAAATATTGTTGCCGGTGATGCTGAACCATTTTGTGAATCCTGTTTGGCAGAATTAAGGCCATTGGCTTTAAATAAAATACATTACGGCAACTAACGAAGGAGATAATTATCATGAAAACAATCCGATTCTCTATCACAGCAATGTGTATCACCGTCCTTTTATGGAGCATGGCGGGCTGCGGAAAGACAGCGCAAGAAAAAAAGCCTGACACGCACCATACAAACGCAAAAGCCGCCTGCACCGTTGCCAATATTGACGGGCAGTATTATCTTAATATTGACGGGGAAGCCGCAGGTGCAGACCAATCGGGAGATATCTCAATTGCGGCAGCCTTGGAGTTTCCTTCCCTGACAGACTTGAAGGATACATTGAAATCCGGAAAATTTACAGACTCTCAAATTTATATCATGCAGGAGACTTTTGAAAAGGATGAGAACGGCATAAAAGTATGCGATCCCAATCGTTTGTATGAACCGGTTCTTCCCGAAGATTTATTTTGGCGCGCAACTGTGACATGGAGCGGGGATATCTATTCCTTTTCGTTGGGTTCGGACACAGGTAATACGTTCGGCCGGATCGTCATACTGACAGAAGAAGCGTTTCGTCTGCATTTCGAGTATGATTATGTACAGTTCTTTACACGTCCGCAAATCAAAAATGTTGTACAAAAAGAAGTTTTGGTTGAAAATATTCCCGCGACAATGTATACTTATTCTAATGATATTATTGAAGGAAAGCGTCTCAGATATCGTATAATAAACAGCAGGTCAACACTGTATATTGATGAACATTATATATTAGCTTCAAAAAATGAACAATTGACAGTTTCGGAAACAGTCCCCAATAGGATTACAATATACGGAGAACAAAACGATGTGTATTTTCTTGTTTATCTGTATCGTTTTGCATCTCAGCCAACCGTTGCCTGGCTGTCCTCTTTTGCATTGGGCTTGTTTCATGGCTAAGGCAGCGCGGCCTAAGCGAATCATCATAAAAATTGATACAGAGATCAGGATTGAATTACCCGGGAGCACCTGGAAGAAAGGAAAAATCCGATTACTTTCTAATATGATTGGATGATACGTAAATGAAATGAAACGTCTTTATATATTTATTACATCAAATAATCTCCAGCCTTTCGCAATTTCCGCATAAAAATTTTATTTTTCACGCTATGCGCTCCTTTCCGGGAACGATTCCCCGGACTTCATTCAGCAGCAACCCCCTTTCCAAAGTAAATTCCACTTAAATTTCTATCCCGGGACTTACTTTGAAAATTTACGAGTATAATTCGTTTGATATAGTGCGCTGTCAAAGGGTGGACTTTTTGCCTTACCTGTGATAGACTATTTGTCAAAAGGTATACCTTTTGATGATCGCTATGCGACATGTTAACAGCAAACAGAAGGAATGCTTATGACAAGAAGGCTAATTAGAAAAGCAGGTTGTACGCTCTTTGGAATACGCTCTCTTTGGTTGGTTATATACGATTCTCATTAGCTGCCTGTGGGCAAATGACAATGGGCAATCAGGCAGCACCGATAGGGCAATACAAGACAGCGTGATATGCCAAGCACAATCATCGAGGCAGCAGAAAATTCTGCAACGGCTCGACCAATAGAATTTATGCCGGATGCGATAAAAGTCCGGTTTCTTTTAATAGAAAAAAGAAAACGTGATAGAAAAAGGAAAACTTGGCAAAAACATGTGAAAGACATTGCGTAAATAAAATTGATGAATATAGGGGAGCGATTGACAATGAAAGTGGATTTTTTGGCAAAGAAAATCGGTTGCCAAAAGTATGGCTCAAAAATATGGAGCAGGATTATGAGTGCGGTGCTTTGCGCTGCCATAGTCAGTACGTGCATGGGCAGTGTTTTGACTGCCTTTGCCGCCACGCGTAATCAGCGCGGAATTTTCCAGGGCAATCTTTCTGATTACGAATTTGTACCGGCCAATGTCGTTACATTTACTATAAATTATCAATATTCCAAAACCGGAGGCCTTTTTGGTGTTTCGCCGAACGCGCCTGAGATGATACAGGCGCCGGCGGCAAAAGACGGCGAAAACTATGTGTTTGAGATTCCGATCAAGTCTAAGTCTGGTTTCCGCATAGTGCTGGATTCTACCCCGCTGGATGCGTATCTGCATAAACAGCCGCCGAAAAATGCAACGCCGGAAGAGCTTCAGCAGATGCTTGACAACGGCGATTTCAATGGAGATATTACTGCGCATGAAGTCTATGCCTATCAGGAAAAGGCGCATGACCTCGCGGCTGCACCCGACTATACGATAATAAACAAAGCGTATTCCAACATCTATTCCACCCAATATAACCAGGATTGGAACAAAGCCCGTATTTTTAAGGCAGAGGGTGCGGACGGTTACGCAGCGATGGCCGTTTGCGGCGACCAGGCAAGCGAACATCCTGATCAAGCGGATGAAAACCACGGCGCAAATGAGCTGAAGAACCCCAAACTCAAGGTGACATTGACCAAGGAACAGCTGGAAAACGCCCTGAAAAACGGCCTTACTATCACTGTGAACTACCGACGCACCACCACCTGGTATGCGGTGAAGCACTGGGTGCCGGTAGGGCTTTCGGGTCTGTCACAAGCTGAAATAGACAGCAAAGAGAAAACTGCAATAGATGGCGTTGATTACGTCCTCCTCGACAGCGAAAATCTACAGGGACGCGTAGGCGCTTTAACAAAGGCTGTTGCCAGGACGGACGGAAATGTTTTTGAAAAGCTCACATCAATACCTTTTGCGCAGGAGCTGATCAAAGGTATCGTCTCCATAAGCGACTTAAACCAAAACGACGCTGACGAAAAAAGTAAGCCGACGGTAATTAATATCTACTACAAAGCGGCGGAAGCTTACCGCGTAATTTTCGACACCGACTACGCTTACATTCGAAGACAGCAGGTCGTTTTTGGTAATAGCGTTGACTTTAACGCAGTGACTGCTGTGCCTGCGCGCAAGGGTTATACTTTTGACGGCTGGCAGTATTTGAAAAAAGGCTCGACACCGGATGAGAACGGAAAATATGAAGATGACAGATACATTGAAGTTCCGAAGAACGGCAATGACTACACGTTGAAAATTGATGCAGCGCTTCTCAACAACGCCCAGTTTAAAACGACTGACGGCGTATCCTCGCTGCATCTATACCCCAGATGGAAGGCGGCTAAGACCAATATCACCGTGGTACTTTGGACAGAGGATTTGGATGGCTTGACCGATGTGCAGGCTTTCGCCGAAGGCGGCAACGTAAAAAAAGACGGAAGCGACTATTACAGCCAGAAATATAAGGATTATAAAGAGGAAGTCACGTCTAACAAACCCATTTTAAACGACAGCACCAAAACAAACGCCAACTACAGCAATGTAGGCAGCTTCACCATGCAGGTAGGTACCGGTTCAAGCCTTGTGGATGGGGGAAATGCTTTAGTGCCTGACATTTTTAATCTGGTCGAGAAAGAATTTAATAAATCCGCAAGGGACGGGGAAAGCGGTGTCGCCCCTATTAATTTTTATGACTACTGCGGCTTTGAGGTAATGCACGAGAACAACGGTGAGATGGAATATCTCACAACGGCCAACGCAGATGGAAAAACGATAGTTTACGTATACTTTACCAGAAAAATCTACACTTTAAAATTCCACTACTATGGTAAGCGCAATAACCAAAATTTTGCCGTAGCGACCGGTACCTGCGGCTATAGCTATGCGGGTCAGGATTGTTATGATAAAGACGGCAATCTGATTTTTGATTACCGTGAGGAAAGAGATATTGGAACAGGGAAAAAAGGGAATTTATGGTATACGGTGCCTAACGCAGAGACGATAAACACGCCCCATACCATCACCATTAAGGCCAAATACGGCGCGGATCTACGCGCTGTCTGGCCCGTGGCACTGCCGGGAGAAAATATAAAAAGAGAAGGGCAAAAAAATGTGGAACTGATCTCATGGACTGCAACCCGCGGCAAATACCGCGATGATTCGATAAAATCCTCCAGCAGCCATTATGATGAGGCCACCATTATGGGCCTTTTTGCCAGCCTGAATGAAGAGATTATCGCTGCCCCTGCAAATACCGAAATTGTGCATCACATGGTTGCTTACTGGGAAAATCAATATGACATCAGCTATTACCGCTATACGCACTGTTACGAAGTGCCGGGGCTGGATATTGATTCTGAAGGCATAAAAGTGGTCAGCCTTTACGGTGAATCCGGAGAACTTAAAAATACCCTGTATCTGGTGCCAAAGGATAATGAGGTGTTCGCCAAGTACGGCTTTACCGACCTGATAACGGTAAAATACGATGCTGCCGCTAAAACAGTGGAGTATAGCGAATATGGCCAAGATAACGGCGGCTCCTATTACGCCGTGCGCGGTTATGTAACAACGGGCAGCAATGGCGAACCTGTGACCAAATATTATGCCGTGAGTCGGCGCGTTGATACTGTTTCTACAAATGCGATTGAAAAGCAGAACCCCAGCGCCCGGGCGCATATGACCAAGGTCAATGACGTTGCCGACCATACCACGGAGCGCAAGGATAAGGACGGGCGGACATGGGCGAACCCTCCGAGCATAGTCGGTTCCGAAGAGGATCCCTACGATCTGTATTTCTATTATGACAGAGATCGCTATACCATAACCTATAAGGTCTCGGTCAATAAGTCAGATACCGAGGTAACAGAGCGTGATCTCGGCTATATTGAGCTGCCCTATGGCGCGCACGTTACGAAAGATGATTATGCCTTCAAACTGAATTATATGGATACCAACCAGGAAAAAGCGGATGACAAGGCGAAATATCTCTGGAGCTATCCTGATGGCGATCCTGTTCCGGTCTGTCCCGACCGTAATAAGGAGGGAACGAAGGTATGGAACTTCAAGGGCTGGGGTCTTGGCCCCGCGGGCGTAAACATGCTGTGGCAATTTGATACGGAGACTTCTGAACATGCCGTACCGCAAGCCCAGGCAACTGACGATTTTTACATCGGCAGCGATTTGCTTTTTTACGCAATTTGGGAAAATCCAATTTGTAATGTGACGTTTCACCTGAACGGCGGCCCCGCTGCCACGTTCGCCGCGGACCCGGATCGTGCGATAACAGTAAGAGTTCCCGCCAACACAAAAATCACGGAGACCGACGCGAAAATTCCGCGCCCATTTTATTCCGGCCATACGATGGAGGGCTGGTACAAAGCCGATGCGAAGGGGAACCTGCAAGAGCCCGAGACCCAGTTCGATTTTAATGATTTTATAACAGACGATATCCATATTGCTGCTAAATGGACGGTGGAAACCGTAAAAAGCTACAGATACAAAGTCTATTTTGTGACGGATAATCCGACAGACGCCGATACTGCAAGAGAAAAAATATACATTAAAGACGATGGTCAAATTGCGCAAGAAGACACGACAGGTGCAAAAGCGTATTATATACTGGGGATCGAAGAGCGTGGAAAGATGTATGCTCCGGGGACAACTATTAATTTGACAGCACAGGAGCTTGCTGGTTACATTCCGACAGAAACAAATAAACTCCTGACCTTAAATGAAGAAGGCAACGAGTATTACGTTATTTTCTACTACGATTCCTATGTCAATGGCAGCTACATTGTGCGTTTTGTGGAAGCTGGTACGGAGCAAGGGGCAGACCCGGCCGTGATTCAACAGAATGTAATTTCTGAGGAGAGTGTGAAGGCGGAGAAAGCCATTCTGACGCCCAGCATAAATGCTGTGGAAACCTTGAGAAACAAGGGCTATATGCTGGTCAACAGAAGCGGCGGGAATACTTATTCGCAGGTAGAAAAATATGAAGAGTTGAAATGGCTTGATAGTAAGGGCGATTTTCATCCATTGTCTGTTGACTTGACCGATCTGCTAAAAGAGGATGCGGAAAGGACGATTACTTATCTGGTAGAGCCCATCGTGTATACCATTGCATATCAGAATGCCGACAATTCTCCAGCAGCAGCGGACAACGCGCTGTCTGCGGTAACGGCGGAGAATACCCCGGTAGGCAATGCAGGGGAAAAGAATCCCACTCTGTATACTGCGAAGGATCACTTTACGCTAAAAAATCCCTCAAGAGTGTATGAGAACGGCAAATGGTATCAGTTTTCCCATTGGAGTCTTGGCAATGGTACAACCGAGGCAGGAGAAGACGGCAGAACATACGCTACACTTATTGTGAATCAGAAAACGGTCGGCAACCTTACCTTTGTCGCAAACTGGGCCGAGTTGACCGACATAGGAGACCTGATGGTTGCCAAGACAGTTTCAGGAGACCGTGGAGATACCAATCAAGCGTTTACTTTTACGGTGACACTCAGCGATACTTCCATAAATGGTACGCATGGCGGGATGACCTTCACAGATGGCGTGGCCACATTCCAGCTAAAGCACGGCGAAAGTGTGACGGGCCAGGGCATACCTGCCGGCACTGGATATACCGTTGAAGAAAGCGACAATGCCGGGTATACAGTGACTTCCAGCGGTGCGGCAGGTACTATTGAAAATGGAGTAACGGCTGTTGCAGAGTTCAATAATCATAAGTCCGGAAATCCTCCCGACGGGCCTACGGAACCGACAACGCCAAACACCAGGGATGAAGCAAATCTGACTTTATGGCTGGCGCTGACGATCGTTTCCGGCATTGGCATAATCCTGATCCTTGCAACATCTCAGTTGCGGCAAAAAGGGAAAGGCGCAAAGGTTAAATAAAGATTAAATAAAGATTCTTAAAGCCTGTACAGCCGGCAGAATAGGGCTGTACAGGCTTTAATCTTTGCAGGATACCCTCCTGAAAAACATTTTGGAATGCTAATGGACCACCATTCTACAATACGTTTCGTTGCGTGAATTTGAAAAACGCGGGTGATATAAAAATGACAGTATTGTTAGCGGTTTCTTGGAAAGCCGGCAAAGCGAAGACAAGACCTATCGATTTGATGATGATGGAATATATATCTTGATAACGGGTGTTGCGGCAGTTATTGAAAACCGCAGCCCCACCCACTTCACGGACGACAATATTACGGATATTAAAAGCAGTATTGTGTGATATCAGTACTAAATAGCTTACTTTAAAAATTTACCCGTTTGCCTTTTCTTGCGTTTGCCCTGTGGAAAATGTTGACAAGAAAAGCACCTTCGCATATACTATATTACAGTATATAATGTTTGAACAGTTTTTGCAGGAGGCTTCTGAGCATTTATTGTAATATTAGGATGGTATGAAAAGACAGGCGTTCTTTTCACCCCGCCGACGGCAAAAGGGGGTGGCCGCGATGTGTTTATAAACCGCATGCAGCGTATGGTATTTCTTTCATGGATCAGAAAGAAAAAAGGGCGCAGCTGCGATTTTTTATTTTACCGGTCCGGAGTTCAAATGAGAAATGAATCGTTTGTACAGAGAGGAACGTAAAATATGAAACACAAGACATTGCTTTCGTGCCTGCTGCTGCTGTCGTTTTTGTTTTCCGGGGCAGGAAAGCCTTTGAAAATGACGGCGGAGGCAATTACCGCGACGGAGACTTTTGCGGCGGGACATTCTGAAACGGAAGCCGTATTTGAAGACGTACCGCAGGCGCTTCCGATGGATATCGGGTTCGGACCAGCGGCGGCGCAATCGGCTGAAGCAGCATTTCAATGTAATATATTGGAATATGTGGATCGGGAGGCTTTTGCAAATGCGGGTCATGTCCGCAGGGCAGAGGAATTAGAGACGCTGTCCAGCTATGCGTTTGAGAATGCAGACGGTACGAATGCGCTTTATATATTCAAAGAGAACGTGAAATATATTGCGGCAGACGGCAGGGTTCGGGAGAAAGATCTTACGCTCCGGGAAACGCAGGCCGCCCAGGCCTACACGAC
>ERZ779746.552-NODE-552-length-19038-cov-2.511458_pt1 | contig 19038 bp, 16 predicted proteins | sample MGYA00511888_ERZ779746 | MGnify/ENA primary metagenome ERZ779746 (study PRJEB29588, sample SAMEA1964695) | human gut metagenome | biome: human gut; feature: human-associated habitat; material: faeces | place: Denmark | collected 2008/2010 ... | reverse complement strand
CCTCCGCGATACGCCTATCCAGCTCTGCGTTGAATGGCTCCATGGGCAGAGAAAACTCTCTTTCCGGTCCAAATTCCATGGTCTTTATGTCGCGAGGCACGCAATACACCTTCTCACCGGATATGCGGAATTTTGCCAGCACCACACCGGAGCGGTAATACGTGAAATTTCTAAATCCCATGATGCTTCCTCCTATTTATCTGCATAGAAGCAGGACACAAAGTGGCCCGGCGTTATCTCCCTAAGCTCCGGTACGCCCTGATGGCACTGTTCGGTGGCGTACTTGCAGCGCCCCGCGAAACGGCACTCCTCCTTCGGGTTGATTGGAGACTTTATTTCGCCCTGCAAAATTTCCCGCTTTCTGTTTCTGCTGCTGAGCTTGGGGATAGGTATGGCCTCCAGCAGCGCCCTGGTGTAGGGATGCATCGGGTTTTTGAACAGCTCGCTCTTTGGGGCTTTCTCCACCATCTTGCCGAGGTACATGACCATGATATCATCCGATATATGCTTAACCACGCTAAGGTTATGCGTTATGAACATGTAGGTAAACCCGCGCTCCTTCTGCAGGTCCTGCATAAGGTTCAATATCTGTGCCTGAATGGATACATCCAATGCAGATACCGGCTCATCACATACGATAAACTTCGGATCTACTGCAAGCGCTCTTGCTATTCCGATACGCTGTCTCTGTCCACCTGAAAGAGCTTTTGGTTTACGGTCAAGCAGTGGTTCAAGGTCAAGGATCTTAGCTGCTTCACGAACCATCTTATCAATCTCCGGTTTCGGAACTTTTCTTAATTTAAGTCCGAATGCCATGTTATCATATACAGTCATATGTGGGTACAGAGCATAGTTCTGGAATACCATTGCGATATCTCTGTCCTTAGGCTCTACATCATTAACTACTCTGTCACCGATCTTCAGTTCACCGGAAGAGATATCTTCCAGACCTGCGATCATACGAAGAGTGGTGGACTTACCACATCCGGAAGGACCTACGAAAATGATGAACTCCTGATCTGCGATCTCAAGGTTGAAATCCTTAACAGCTTCAAAACCGTTAGGATATACTTTGCAGACATTCTTTAAAGATAAACTTGCCATTTGAAAATACTCCTTTCATATTTACAATGTTACTTTCTCTCATTGTGAAACGATATGTCTCGTTTGAATCTGAAATCAGTATAACGAAATTCACGAAAATGTGCCATACCACTATTTCACAAAGATTTTGAATCATATTGTATGAATTGCTTATAAACTTTTCTTTTTTTTTAAATGCTTGTCAGATTGAACAAATCTGTTTCTATTTCTTGGACATTTTCCACAAGGTGGTCTCTACTGTGTCTCTTTTTCCGGCTTTTTGTAGAACGTAAGCTGATTTTTTCCACGTCTTTTTGACACATATAACGCATTATCCGCGGATTTGTACAGATTTTCAAAGGTATTGCCGTCTCCGGGGAACACTGCTGCTCCCACGCTGGCTGTAACAGAATACTTCACATATTCTCCGACTTCAAACTGGTGGAAAAACTGTTCGATCTTCTTTCCTTCCCGTTCGATCATGGTAATATCACGGATGTCCTTGAGAAATACCATGAACTCGTCACCACCGGTACGGCCCACAATGTCCGTTGCTCGGAACATGGACTGCAGGCGCACTGCCAGGTTCCGGAGCACTTCATCTCCAAAGGCATGTCCCATGGTGTCGTTGATCTTCTTGAAATTATCTACATCCAGAACGAACAATACCCCCTGCTTATCCGGATATTGTTCCATATATTCACGAATCTTACGCTCTGTGGCCATCTTGTTGTTCAGATCAGTCAGCAGATCGGTGTCTGCCTTGTCTTCCAGGACTTTGCTGTGTTCCGAGACCTTTATTCGTACCAGCACATTGATCACCGTGATCACAATAAGGGCTGCTGCAATCGATATGCTGATCTTGACGATCAGATCCACAATAGGACCACGGAAGGACTGTTGAATACCGGACAGATAGGATTCATCGATGCCTACCACCAGATTCCAGGCTGTGTCCGCAATGGGAAAATGACAGAGAATCTTACCTACGCCGTTCTCATTGACATGCAGTATCCCATTGTCGCCCTTCTGCTGTTGTCTGTCAAACAGTGTCCAGCTTCCAAGACTCTCTGCTACCCCTTTTAAGGAATTCCAGAAATCGTTTTGTAAAATTTTCGTTCCTTGTGTCGCTCCATAGCATGCCATAATGGTTCCGTTGCGATCGACCAAAGAGAAAAATGCCTTGTCTCCGTATACGGAATTCTCAAAGAAATCAGACATCTCTGCCGGCTCCATATAACTGAGCAGGTATCCATTTACATTTCCGGAATTTGTAATAGGACATACATAGATGAAAGCCATCTGTCCGTTGATCCCGTCCGACCTGGTAAACAGATAATGCGGTGTTTCACCAAGGATACTATCATAGTAATTCAGTTCTGTCATATCGATCTGCCGTCTGTCATTCAGAAAGCCCGTGCCGTTGGTTGCACAGTATACAACCATATATGCATCACTTGCCTTCATCAGCGTATCCAGCTTCTCATTCAGGAACGCCTCACCTCTGTCCAGGCGGGCGGCCATGATCGACGCAACCGCATCCGTGATATTTCCCAGCGCTTTCAGTTTATCCTCTACCCCGGCAGCATAATAAAGTCCGATCTGTTCCGCCTGATCATCCACAACTGTCTGTATTGCTATTTCCATCTTATTATTAAAGTCATATATGCTCAGGACCAGTGCGATGACTAACAATACACATGGCAGAACCCATTGGAGGAAATTTTCCCATATTTTTCTCTTCTGCATACTCTGAACACCTCTTATCTGCTGTCTTTAGAGTCTCCGCCATCAGACCCCGGCCCGGCAGGCGACCTTGCTACTTATCCTCTATCTTAATGCTTTCATCGATCTCATCATGAAATACTCTTTCATCCTCTTCCGGTGATACTTCCGGTGCCGGCTCCTGTTCTGACACAAGCTGGTCTTCCAGTTTCTGGAAAAACTTATTATATAACATTGCGGACGCATATGCCGGCAGGGAAAAACCAAACAGGAAGATGATCGGTATCAGTCGTAAAGACACCAGATATATGATCAGCGGGAAAAATGCCATCACAAACATCACAACTGTCTTGGGCAGCTGCAGAATGCTCATAATAAAAGCATTTCTGATGGTTCCCATGATCGTATTGTCGAATTTGGCAAGTACCGGGAATACATACAATGTCGTGCAGATCACAAGCACTGCAGCAGCCATGATCAGAACCACCAGCACGCTGCTGAACTGTATTCCGGATTTGGTAATAATGTAATAATCTCCACCCAGTACTGCTGCTATCAGCAGGATCATCAGCCAGATCAGAGTAGCCTGGCGGAAATTTGTCTTAAATGATTTGAAAAAGCTTCTGGTAATATAACTTTCCTCATTGCGCACGATCTTTAGTGCCACATAATGCATGGAGGTAAATGCCGCTCCTGCAGTAATAATGGGAATACAGCAGATCAGAGTCAGAATGTTCAGCCACATCAGGTCTGCCATTTTATTGAGTACATTCATTAACGGACTGTCCAGGTCAAAAATCTTCATTTACGTCATATCCTTTTCGTTTGCTTAATTTATAAGAACTTTTCCATCGGTGTTACGCGGATCCCCGAAAAAGCTTCCTCCTCATGCACTGCATGAAATCCCAGTTTCCGATAGAAATCCACGGCATACGGAGCTGCCTTCAGCGACATATACCGTTCCCCCGCCTCTTTTTTCAGATATTCGCACATTCTTCCCATCAGACTCCGGCCAACACCTCTGTGATGATATTCTTCGTCCACGAAAAGAAGCGACAAATGATTGTAATTCCGCACAGAAGCCGCTCCGATGATCCTGGCGCCATCCAAAGCCACCATCATCTGATATCTTCCCTGCCGGAACGACTTATAGAGGTGTTCATCCGTAATGAATTCATGAAAATTACGGATTCCCTCCTCTGTATAGTCCACCGCCTCATATTTCAAAAAAGTCTTCCAGATCATATGCATGGCAGGGATCCAGTCTTTGTCCTCTGCCCATCTGATCTCATAGCCATTCACCATATCTGCCATACTGCACCGTCTCTCCGATTCAGGATCAGGGAAGCCTCTGTTCTCAGGCGATCCCAGGAATCTCCTTGCAGATCCACTGCCAGATGTCCTCCATTGCTACCTCAGCGTCGTCTTCATTCAGGAGTTCATGTCTGTCATTCTCGTATAGCTTCACGGTAATGTTCTTCACTCCGGCTCTCTTCAGAGAGTCACATGCCTTATGAACCCCCTTACCGTAATCTCCCACAGGGTCTTCCGCTCCGGATACCATAAGAATCGGCAGGTTCTGGGGAACCTTTTCCAGATTCTCCTGCTTCTGCAATCTGCGGATCAGTTCAAACAGAGTCTGAAAACCGTTCACGGTAAAGGTAAATCCGCACAGTTCATCTTCGATATAGCGGTCCACATTCTCCGTATTCCGGCTGAGCCAGTCACTGGAAGTTCTGGGAGAATCAATTCGTTTGTTATAGCCTCCGAAGGCAGCCTTATCAATAAAATGGCTGACATGCTTCGAACCACAGAACAGCTTCTGTATTCCCGCCATGGCTTTTGAGGCAAAGATCAACCCCGCCGGTTGCATTCCCGTACCTACGATGACCGCACCGCCTATTCCGCTGCCGTAACGACACAGATAATTTCTGGCAATAAAAGATCCCATGCTGTGTCCCAGAATAATATAAGGCACCTGCGGATATTGTTCTTCCGTGATCTTCTTCAGACGATGTACATCCCGGACTACTACCGTTGCAGGATCCTGCTCGCAAAAGTAACCGAAAGATCCACCCTCTGAAACAGATTTTCCATGTCCCAGATGATCTTCACCGGTGACAAGGATTCCTCTCTTCGTCAGAAATTCTGCCAGATTTTCATAGCGTTCCACGTATTCTGCCATTCCGTGCACGATTTGCACGATGCCTCTTACGTTACCGTCATCGGGTGTATATCGCACTGCATGGATACGGTTCTCACCGTCCCGGGAGTCAAAGTAGAATTCTTCCTTGATCATAAGACCTCCTTGGTTGCAGAAAATCATAGGACGCATAAAACAAATGTCAATTTACAGCCATATGCTTCTGCGTCCTATTCATTATATATCATTTTATATAAAATTTTAAGTCCTATATTGCTTTTTTTGTAAAATAGTAACCATTACATCCGCACTGTTCATGGTCGAACTGTTTTAGCAGATCTCTGCTCCTGTCGGCATATTTTTCTCAGGTATTACCAAAGCGAGGTTGCCTTCAGCATCTTCTGCGCACAGGATCATGCCCTCGGACAATACTCCTGCCAGTTTCGCGGGCTTCAGGTTCACCAGTACCATAACCTTTTTGCCTACCATTTCCTCGGGGCTGTAATGCGCCTTAATGCCGGAGACGATCTGACGTACCTGACTGCCGATCTTTACCTGGCTGCACAGAAGCTTCTTGGACTTAGGCACTGCCTCACAGGAGATGATCTCACCTACCTGGAACTGCATTTTCGCGAAATCGTCATATTCGATCTCTGCCTTGGGCTCGATATCAATGGCTTCCTGCTCTGCTTTTTCAGCTTCTGCATTTGCTTCTTCCGCTTCATGCTCCGCTGCTGCCTTGATCATGGCTTCTTCCAGCTCTGCCTCTTTTTTCGCTACATCCTTCATATCCAGACGTGCGAAGAGGATTTCGGGCTGGTCGGTTACTTTGCTGCCGCTCTCATACAGACCGAACTGCTCCAGCTGGTCAAAATCTCGCAGAGAGGTGTTCAGCTGTTTTGCAATTCTCTCTGCTGTCTCGGGCATATAGGGCTCTAACAGGGAAGCTCCGATGATGATGCCTTCCACCAGATTATACAGCACGGTTGCCAGGCGGTCTGCCTTGGCTTCGTCCTTCGCCAGTACCCAGGGCTCTGTCTCGTCGATGTATTTATTGCAGCGCTTGAAGATACCGAAGATCTCGGTCAGGGCATCTGCCACACGCAGTTCTTCCATCTTTGCCACAACTTTTGCATAGGTACCGGTCACGGTCTGTTTCAGATCCGCATCCACTGCCGCGTCATTCTCGGTCAGCTGAGCGTTTTTATTCTCTACCACACCGCCAAAGTATTTGTTGCTCATGGAGATGGTTCGGTTCACTAGGTTGCCCAGGGTGTTGGCCAGATCGGAATTGGTACGCTCTGCTACCAGCTCCCAGGTCAGGTTGCCATCGTTTTCAAAAGGCATTTCGTGCAGTACATAGTAGCGTACCGCATCCACGCCGAAATAATCTACGAGGTCATCCGCATAGACCACATTTCCTTTGGATTTGCTCATCTTGCCGCCGCCCATGAGAAGCCAGGGATGTCCGAATACCTGCTTCGGCAGAGGCTCGCCCAGTGCCATCAGGAAAATAGGCCAGTAGATGGTATGGAACCGGATGATATCCTTACCGATCAGGTGCAGGTCTGCGGGCCACAGCTTCTTGTACTGCTCGGTGCTGTTGCCGTCTGCATCGTAGCCGATACCGGTGATGTAGTTGGTCAGCGCATCCAGCCATACATAGATAACATGCTTGGGATCGAAAGTCACCGGGATACCCCAGGTGAAGGAAGTACGGGATACGCACAGATCCTGTAAGCCGGGAAGCAGGAAGTTGTTCATCATCTCGTTCTTGCGGGATACGGGCTGAATGAACTCGGGATGCTCATTAATGTGCTTGATCAGTCTGTCCGCATACTTGCTCATACGGAAGAAGTAAGCCTCCTCCTTCGCAGGCTTTACCACACCGCCGCAGTCCGGGCACTTGCCGTCTACCAGCTGGGACTCCGTCCAGAAAGACTCACAGGGAGTACAGTACATTCCCTCATAGGCTCCCTTGTAAATATCACCCTGATCATAGAGACGTTTGAATATCTTCTGTACCTGCTTCTCATGATCCTCATCGGTAGTACGGATGAACTTATCATAAGAAATGTTTAACAGGTCGCACAGTCCGCGGATCACACCGGCGATCTTGTCCACATGTGATACCGGCTGCCTCTGCCTTCAGTTCGATCTTCTGACCGTGCTCATCGGTACCGGTCTGGAAGAAAACATCATAACCTTCTTTTCTCTTGAAACGTGCAATGCTGTCAGCCAGTACGATCTCGTAGTTATTACCGATATGGGGCTTGGCGGACGTATAGGCAATGGCCGTTGTAAGATAATATTTTCCTTTGCTTTCCATAAATCTGATTCTCCTTTTCTTAAAAATAAAAGCCCGTCTCCTGAAAGAACATGAAGTTCTTCAAGAAGACGAGCGTTATCTCGTGTTACCACTTCTCTTCATCTGTACCTCACAGCACAGACCTCTTCGGGTCCGTAACCCTATCCGCTGTAACAGGCGGATCCTGTCGCAGCCTTGCTTCTACCGTTCCTATTCTGTTCCGGTATCCGTTCGGTGCGCCGCTCAGAAGCCATCTTCTCTATCTGTCCGTTCCATTCCTCTCAGCCTTGCGGAATGTTCTCTGTAAAACTTCTATGATAAATACTCTCTTCCTCATTGCATTTGCGTATTCTTACAGTAGCACAGGAAATCCGGACTGTCAATGCAGTTTTGTCTCATTACTGCTCATTACAGCTCCTCTTTTTCCCCCAGTATCAAAACGGAATATGCCGGAAGTGTGACCGCAGTTCCTTCGCGTTTGGCGCTCTCCTCTCCGGTATAAAGCTCTCCAAGCAGCACCAGATCCTCTGCTGCGGTGTTACCAACGGTAAGCCCGCCAAGATCCACCGTTACAGCTTCCGCAGAGGTATTTCCCAACAGTAATAAAGTACTGTCTTCATAGCTTCTGGTCAGTGCAAAGCATTGCTCGCCGGAATACTGCTCCAGATAAGTGGTGGTGCCTCTGGCAATCGCGGGATTCTGGTTCCGGATACGGATCACCTGTTTTACATAATTGTAAATGGAATCCGGATCCTCCTGCTGTTCTTCCAGACTGTCGAATTTCATCTGAAAATCTTCCATATCCGCAGGTCCCTTGCACATGCCTTCCGCTTTGTCATCCTTGCTCCAGTACATGGGAGCACGCTTATTCTCATCCTTGCCGGAGCCCTTCATTCCCAGTTCCTCCCCATAGTAGAGGAAGACACTTCCACCGGACAACAGATTCAGGGCATTGCCAAGCTTCGTCTGTGCCTCACTGTTTTCCCCGGCATAGTAGCCTGTGCTCCGCCCCATATCATGATTCGTGTAAAAAGGGGCATTGATGTAATCCGGATTGTACTGCGCATACATAGCCTGCTCCGCTTCCAGATTCTTTGCATAGGATGCCGCGGATGCCTTGCCATTTACCACATTTGCGATGATTCCGGACTTGTCAGCGAAGGTAAAATCAAACATGCTGTCCACGCCGCTCGCGTAATATTGCGCATAGGTATTCTGATCTGTCCAGCATTCACACACCAGATAATTCTCCGGGTCCTTGCCATGGACATAATCGGCAAACCAGCTTAAAATCTCGACATTGTCTTCCACAGAGCCGGTGACGTATTCCTTCACCGCATCCAGGCGGAAACCATCCACGCCCATATCCAGCCAGAAGTCCGCCACCTGCTCAAATTCCCGGCGCACCTCTTCATTCTGCAGATCCAGATCCGGCATGCCGTCCCAAAATCTTGCTTCATAATACCAGTCTGCCCCATTTACCTGCGCATATCCGCTCTGGGCTTCCCTTGAAAAATGGTAATAATCTATATAAGGACATTCTGAGGAGTCAGGCTCAGCTCCCTCCGGCAGATTTTTCAGATACTCCGTTGCCTGTAAAAACCATGGATGCCTACTGGAAGAATGGTTCATCGCCAGATCCAGGATCACACGGATCCCACGGTCATGGCAGGCTGTCAGCAGCTTTTGGAAATCATCCAGGGTACCGTACTGCGGATCAATATTCTCGTAATCCGTAGTGTCGTATTTATGATAGGTCGTGGAGGGCATTACCGGCATGAGCCAGATGCCGTTGATCCCTAAGTCCGTATCCGTCGTATCGTCACCATCATTCAGGTAGTCCAGCTTGTCCAGGACTCCCTGCAGATCGCCGATGCCGTCACCGTCACTGTCATAGAAGGAATAGACAAGAATCTCGTAGTAGGTGCGGTAGTTGTCGTCTATGATCTGTAACGCCCGGGCATCCTGCGCTAACGTTACAGTACTGCCGGCGTTGTCGATATTGCTGCCCGTGCTCTGGTTCTGTTGGGCGGCAGTCCCATCCTGGGTACCCGCGGATGCACCGCCTGCTGCCTGGTCGTTTCCTCCGCAGGCAGCCAGAGATACTGTCATCCCTGCTGCAAGTATCAATGCCCATAATTTTCTGTTCCATCTGCTCATCATTTTCTTTTACTCCTCCAATCCACTTTTTTCAAACCGGAACCATTTGAAATCAAAATTACAGCCCGGTAGGAAGACAAATGTCACCTTCTGTTCTCCCGTCACTTTCTGTATCGGGAATCGCATCTCACGATATTCCCCGCTATGCGGGAAGGGTAGTACCTGCGTCTCCCCATTACTGAATCGCAACTGTATCGTATTGTGCTGCAGAGGTGTCCTTCCGCATATGACGATACTGTCAGAAGCATCTGTTCCAAAGTCCATATCCGCAAATTCCAGAGAAACATTGTTGCCGATCTGTTCAATGGCATCCGCGGTTCTCACAAAGCTGTCTCCATAAGTAACGCCGTCTGTGAGGGCAGACAGTCTCGCATAAGCTTTCTCCTGTTTGGTAAAATGAAACTCCTTCAGGAAAAATTTATCTTCCGACACAATTGTCAGATTTACCACGCCTTTCAGTCTCCGGGACAGTGTAAATGTCTCCGGTTGGAAGACCTCCCAGATGCCGGGCTTCTGATAGGTGACTTCTCCGACAAGTTCTCCCGTCTCTCCGAATCCGGATGCATTCTCCCTGGGTTCTCCCTCCCAGATTTGAATTCTGTGAGGGTCATTATCATTCGCAAAAATAGCCAGCGTGATCTCATCACTTCCGAATTCGCCGAAATCTACAGATCTATAAACCAGACCGGTAGGCTGTGCTTTATCCGTTCCGGCACTGTTCTCCACACCGCGGCTCACATCCCCGCCAAAACTTGTGTCATAGGAAATAGCAGTAACCGGTTCATAAGGTGACCGAAACGTCTGTCCCATTCCCTCCACCTGAAACTCCAGCTGTGAGATCATTTTCACAGAAGGGGTACCGTTGCAGGACATACATCTCACCTGGAAACTTCCGTCACTGATGCCTGTGATACGGATGCCTTCGCCGTCCGGAAGCTCTTCCGGCTTTGCGATCGGGCTGGGAATACCCGTGGCATCCGTAATGCTCCACAGAAGCTTACGGTCAGTGGCTTCCATAGGATAAATACGGGTATGCAGCAGTACAGAAGGGTTTTCCGGTGTCAGCGTCGTTGCGGCTGCGCTCAGTTCCAGTTTGCGTACCGGCACGAATCCGGGGTTCACGAAGGCAGGCGGATATTCTCTGTTTTCTTCCGTTGCACAGATGCCAGGACGGATTGGTGCTTCGATAGCATAAAGCGTCACTGTCGCCGTGCGGTGCCCGGCAGCTGCATTGTCCGGAGTCTCGACTACTGCCGTGGTCGTTCCGGTGACGGTTTCATCGGTCATGCTCGCCGTGGCTGTCCATGCGTCCTCCACGGTCACACGAATCTCTCCGGGGATCGTTTTCGCAGCGATCATCGCCAGAAGCTTCCCCTGGAACAGCTTGCGGACAGTTCCCTTGTAGGCATCGTAATCGGTACTGTCACCATTGTCCAAACCTACGAGACGTCCGGCGCCTTCCACGGTCACTCTCACATAATCGGAAGCATTTTCCACGGGATGTCCGTCCTTATCTTCTGCCGCGATCTCCAGGAAGATCATATCTTCGCCGTCGGCACACAAAGTAGTTTTGTTTGCTTTTAATACATAATGATCGGTGTTGCCAAAGGAATGTCTCTCCTGTCTGGCAATCTCTCTGCCGGTCTCATCGTAAGCCACAGCGCAGATACTACCTGGCACATAAGGTACTTTCCAGGAAGGTTGCAACACCGTTCCCTTTTCATGATCGATCTGCCGCCTTCCCTGTGATACGCCGTTTACGAACAGTTCCACCTCCGGAGCATTGCTGGTGATCCGCACATCCACCTGCTGTCCCGGATTGAAGTCCCAATAAGGGTAGACATGAATCATAGGATCTTTTTTCACATCTGTCCACTCTGCGCGGAAGAGATAGTAGGAATCCTTCGGAAATCCCGCTGTATCCATCTGCCCGAAATAGCTGTTTTTCGTCTGATAAGGTGTCGGCTCACCGATGTAGTCAATAGCTGTCCAGATGAACTGTCCACAGGAATAGGGGGTATCTCTGTCCATAATGATACAGTATTCCGTATTTTTGGCTGCCCAGCTGGTAGTACTGTTGCCCAGAGCGGAGCACTGTTCGTCTGCTTCGATCAGTGTCGCCCGATCCAGCGGGAAATGATAGATGCCGCGGCTCTGTACGACAGAAGAAGTCTCGCTTCCGTAGATGATCCAGTCCGGATACTTTTTATGGTGCTCTTCATAATATTTTTCCGCGTAATTATATCCCGCCAGCTTCACGATATCTGCACATTTCTGTGCGTTTTCCCAGGGCATATAGTTCGAACCGATGGTCACAGGTGCCACATTACGGTAGTCCCACTTTCTGACCGCGGCAATGAGGCTTCCGGTGATCTCCTGTCCGTGGGCATCCGCATGGGTGTCTGGAATCTCGTTACCGATGCTCCACATAATAATGCAAGGGTGATTGCGATCCCTACGGATCCAGCTGCGGACATCCTTTTCCATCCAATCCTTGAAAAATCTGGCGTAATCATATGGATTCTTCGCCATCTCCCACATGTCGAAGGCTTCGGACAATACCAGAAAGCCCATCTCGTCCGCCAGTTCCATCACTTCCACTGCCGGCATGTTGTGAGAAGTCCGCAGGGCATTGACACCCATGGAACGCATGAGTTTGAACTTACGGCGCATGGCTTCCTTGTGGAAAGCCGCTCCCAACGCTCCGAGGTCATGATGGTCACAGGTACCGTTCAGTCGGATCTTCCTGCCATTTAATAAAAAACCCCTGTCAGGATCAAATTGTATGGTGCGAAAGCCGATACGGAAATGTTCCTGCTGACATAGTTCCCGGCTGTTAGTCTCCTGCTCTCTCCACAGGCATACCTGCAGATCATATAAGTAAGGATCCGTAATGTCCCATTTCCTCGGATTATCCACAGGGATCGTCATGGATATCTTGTTCTGTCCACAGGTGAGGGGCTGTTTTACCCGGAAGAGCTCCGAGGTTTCTGTTTCTATGGGACTTTTGCTGTTATCAGTATCTCGCAGACAGTATTCCAGTTCATAATTTCCACTATCTGTTCCCCATTCCAGTTCCGTGTCGATAGTCAGGTCATAACCCTTGTTCGTCTCAACAGAAGATGTGTAGATGCCGTCCAGAGGAATATGTGTCTCCGGCAGCCGGATCATCCACACATTCCGGTAGATTCCTGCACCGCTGTACCATCTGCTGTTGGGCGCCTGAAATACAACACGCAGAACGATTTCATTCTCTCCCCCATGTAAAGCATCCGTAATATCCCAGTCAAAGGTAGAATAGCCGTATTTCCAGTCACCAAGGTGCTCACCGTTTACATAAATAGAAGAATCCATGTAGACACCTTCAAAGCGGAGGATGACACGGTCATCATTTCCTGTTTTATCCGGGGCATAGGCAAAGTTCTTCCGATACCAGCCGATGCTGTCTTCATAGAGATTCTTCGTATCATAGATCAACCAGTCATGGGGCAGATCCACCGGCTGCATTTTGGCTTCCCAGATCTGCCTGTCTTCCCAGTTCACACCTAATGCTGTTTTGGCAAAATACCAATTATCATTCCATAACGTTCTGCTGTTCATCATCGTTTTTGCCCTTTCCGTCTGATCCCGGTTTCGTCCCGTTATTTTATTTTTCCTGCACGTGTTCAGATTTATCTGCGTTCGATGCAGACTGCGCATCCGCCCAGTTCTCCAAGTGCCTCACAAGCCAGACCGCCAATAGTGCATCCAGCGTTCCCAATAAGATTCCACCCAGGATATCCGTCGGGTAATGAACGAAGAAGTAAAGTCTGGAAAATGCAATAAGTGCCGCCATGAGCAGACTTAAGAGTCCCGCTCTGCGATAATAGCAGAAGATCGTCACTGCACCGGCGAATCCATTGGAGCTGTGTCCCGAAGGAAAAGAATATTCGGAGGGAAACGGGATCTTCAATATGACACTGTTGTCGACTGCGCAGGGCCGGGGTCTGGCAATCACATTTTTCAAGAACAAATTTCCCACCAGATAAGTAATAGCCATTGCGATCATCATAGTCAGACCACATTTTCTGGTCTTCGGTATACATGTCAGGACGATTGCAATAACGATCCATACCAAACCGCTTTCACCGATCGTGGTAAAAAAACGTAAGATCTCTGTCAGCCATTCCTGATGAATTCCCTGTATTGCGTGTAGTATCTGTAACTCCATATTACTCTCCATTCCGCAGACGTCTGTCTGTCCTTCCGTCACCGTCTGTCGGCAGTCTACGCCTTCCGTAAGACGTTCCCTACCTCATTCCCGCCTATGGCTATGTTACTGCATCTTCGCAAGAAAAGCCTTCGCATTGGCTGCGATGTCATCCTTGAACACAGCAGAGCCTGCCACGATAACATTGGCTCCCTTCTCCAATGCCTGCACTACGTTGTCCAGATGAATGCCGCCGTCTACTTCCAGATCGGTAGCAAGTCCTCTGTCCGTGATCATTTTACGGATCACCGCTACCTTATTCAGGCATTCCGGGATCAGCTTCTGTCCGCCGAAACCGGGTTCTACGGTCATCACCAGTACCATATCCACCAGTTCCAGATAAGGTTCCACAGCCTCTGCCGGGGTGGCGGGTTTGATGGTGATGCCGACCTTTTTACCGGTGGCACGTATTTTATCAATGCATCCCTTCACATCCTCTGTGGCTTCCAGATGGAAATTCACCAGATCCGCACCGCAGGCAGCGAACTCTTCCACATAACGCTCCGGCTTCTCGATCATCAGATGTACATCCAGGAACATGTCTGTGTGGGGTCTCACTGCCTTCAAGACAGGCATTCCGTAAGAGATTGAAGGCACAAACAGTCCGTCCATCACGTCTACATGCAGCCAGGGCACACCGGCTCCTTCCACAGCTTTGATATCCTCTCCCAGCTTCCAGAAATCCGCCGAAAGAATTGAAGGTGATAAAATATTCATGATACTCCTCATTTCTGCCCCTTAGGGCCTTGTCTGCAACACTTTTCCCTTTGAAAAGGAAATCGTATTCCGTATGCGTCTATTCTAACAAACTTGTATTCTTAAAACAAGATAAACTAAAAGGAACCTTTCCTTTTGGAAAAAGTTCCTCTCTTCGTGTCTTGTGATCACGTAATTCTCTATAGATTTTTGACATCCTCTTTTAACTGCTCCCAGGCATCTTCATGCTCTGTATAGTATATGGGACATTTTTTTCCACCGCAGTCATAGTGGCGGAGAATATCCTCCGGTTCCAGTTCATAGGCATCGATCAGCCAACTCAGCAGCCTGATCAGGGAATCGTAGGTCTCCTGAGTGAACTGTCCGTTGTCCGCCTTATAGCAGCATTCGATAGAGATGGAATCCTCGTTACGGGTCTGCACCGCGTAAGCGATCTCATCCAAAGGAACACACTGGATGATCTCCCCGTTATAGCCGATGATGAAATGCGCGCTGGCACTGCGCTCATGATTGTCCTTAAGCTGTTCGAAATAACTGCGGTTCTGTGCCGCACTGGTGCCGGGGTTGGCAGTATAATGCACGAAAATATTATTCACCTCCGTCAAAGGATCTCCCGGTCTGGAATATTCATTTACCGTGAGGAAATCCTCCGTCCAGTCAGGGTGCGCTGCGTAAGTCTCCGCCGACAGTCCCTGGATCCTAGTCCCCATGGTATTCTCAGTCCCTTTTCCCACCTGCTGCGCCATATCTATTGCTTCCATCGGTGTGCTGGCTTCCGCAGTACTGGCAGGCACCTTCAAAAGCTTTGTCAATGCGACGATTCCTACCAGAATTCCTGCACAAAGCAGAGTCATCCGGATATATCTGCGGATTCTTGCCCGTCTGCGGCGACGCTGTCTCTCCGCCCTCGTCAGGCGTTGTCTTGTGCGCGTGTTGCAGGTATTGTCTCTGCATACGTTTCCATCAGATACAGCAGCCGCAGTTTTCTGTTTCTGTTGGCGGATTCTGTTTTCCTGCTGGGGCACTGCACTATGATGTCGTTGTTCTATGCGCCTTCCTGTATGTCTGCCCGTATTTTTCCCGGTTTGATAATCCACCAGATACGGATTTCTCCGCATCTGCGTTATATGGATCTCTGCCTGTCTGCCCGAACGATTTTCCTGCATCATATTGCCAGTCCCTCCGAATGAATTACTTTCTACGGGTTTCAATATAACGCGGAATTGTCACATTTTACGTCACATTTTTCTTAAGAAATTATAAATTTCTCCTATAACAGTTCTTGCAGATATGTTTCGATCTCTTTCGCGGTAATTTGATGGGCTTTCATGCCGGGGTGCAGGCGGCTGCCTACGGTATCCGGTGTAGTGTCGGGAAGTTGCAAAAAGTGTATCCGGGAATCGGCGGTCTGCTCCGCATAGCCTTCCACAGCTTCCCGGATGGCGGACAGAAAGTTGTCTCCCAGCATGCCGTAACCCCAGATGATCTGTGCTGTGGGGTTGCTGTTCCGCACTACTTTCAGGAAATCGCAGATGGCTGTAGTCAGTATCTCTTTAACTTCTTCTACGTCCCGTGTTCCTGCCCATTCCTGCCCTAGTTCCACTGCGGACTGAATTGCTGTGGCATCATTGGTTCCCAGATTGATAATGACCGCATCCGGCTGCCATGCCTCGAAATCATAGTCTTGCAACGCTCCCAAAGAAGCATTCCTCTCCCCGGTGAGTAAGCCACAGACCTGTGTGTAAAACGGAGGAATCTTATTCTCCACATTTCCATCCCATCCGGTGACAATTCCCCAGCCGCTCTGAGATACCACACGATACTCTGCGGATAATGCATCTGCCACCATACGGGGATAAGTATTCATTGCAGAGAAAAAGGCACTGATCCAATCTTCCTCATAGATGGCTCCCACCGTACCTTCCCCGCTGGTAATGCTGTCTCCCACAAATTCCAGCCGGTACTTCGGCTCCGGCAGCTGCTGGAATTCACCGTCTGCATATTGCAATCCCACAATCTGTAACAGATGCCCGGGATCCTGATGCATTGCCTGTACTTCTTTCAGAATCCGTACATGCTTCGGTTTTCCTACCGTCATCCCCCGGAACAGGCACACTTCATTTTTCCCTTTATTTAACGGAACTCTACCGATCTGCACACCGTTCAGTTCCACCGCAAGCCACGGTTCATAAGCGTCGTAATCGGCATTTACCTCCACCTGAATTTCACTGCCGGTATAGATAAATTCTATTCCGCTGCCGGTCCAGAATAAGTTCACCACATCCGTTCCCGTGGTGCGTCCCAACACCCGTACCTGCGGCAATGCTGCTACGCTGACTATCTTTGTTGGCTGCTCCATTTTTCTGCCATACCTCCCTGTGCTTTGTTTTATCTGTCGTTCTGATTTTCGATGTCTCGCTCTCTTATCACCGATTCTTGGCACAACGGCTATATTCTTCGGCGATCACAGCCTCCGCAGGGCGATCGCAGACTGCATAAGGGTTCTTCCTTTCCATACTTCCCGGCCAGTCCCAGATTCCGAAGCCTTTCACCCAATCCCGTTTTTCGCAGGCAGAAAACATTGCCAGATACCAGTCTGCCTGTTCCGCATCATCCTCTTTGCCCTGCAGTTCCCAGTTATTCGGAACCAGCGCGGAACCATGGATATTCATGCATCCAGCCTCCGAGAAAAGAAAAGGCTTCTGGTATTTTTTTACTACTTCTTCAATGCGATCCAACTGATTCTCCCAATCATCGATGGGATAGTATCCGCTGGAAGCGATCACGTCCACTGCATCCCACCATGTAATATGATCTTCTCCGTATTTGTCACAATTATAACCGACAGGTCCGTCATATACTGTGCGGACCTCTGCGATCAGCTTTCTCCAATCCGCCTCCCGGTGCTCTGTCATCGTCATCTCGCAGCCTGTAAGAAATAATTCACACCCTGTCCGCTGTGCGATCTGTGCATAATGCTTCTGAAAAGCAATATGGCTTTCAAACCAGTTGCCCCACTTCGGTTCACAGGGAACATCATGATCAAAAAAGCTTATCCTTGCTCTCCAGACACCATTGTCACAATTCACGGTAGGCTTTAATGCCACCTTTAATCCCAGACTCTGCGCAAAGCGAATCATATCACACAGTTCTTCATCCGTGCAGCTTTTCTCCCCATCGAAATGAATTTCTTCGCTATAAGGGGTTTCCTGCATCCCCGAGGGAGTGAGTATCACCCAGTTCGCGTGGGTCTTATGCGCCATTTCCTCCATACTTTTTCTGGCTTCTCCAGATCCCAGTACGCCTTTGTGCGGAAATACCGCAAAATTCACCCCATGAAATTTTTCTGTACCAAATTTCTGCATCAATAGTTTTCCTTTCCATAATTGTTTTATCGTAAAGCTTTTCCAATCTCCGTTCTTGTATTGTATCATTATTATCTTTATTTAGCTAGCTATTTTAGCTTAATTTTAGTTAAAATTATTTTTGTTTTCTCACTTTTCCTATGTTAATATAAAAACAAAGTTATACAATCAAATGAGGGAGAATATTGCCATGCATTTTGTCCAGGCGAAGGGGATTTTATCTCAGAATAACGGAATGAATATTTACCGCGGATGCTCCCACGGCTGCATTTATTGTGACAGCCGCAGCAGATGTTACGGTTTTACACACGCCTTTGAAGATATCGAGGTCAAGAAAAATGCTCCTGAACTGCTGGAGCAGGCATTACGTTCAAAACGGCACAAATGCATGATCGGTACAGGTGCCATGTGCGATCCGTATCTTCCCGCTGAAAAAGAGCTTCAATTGACCAGAAAATGTCTGGAACTGATCGATCGGTATGAATATGGCGTTACGGTACTCACAAAATCCAATCTGGTGCTTCGGGATCTCGATCTGCTGCAATCTATCAATAAGAAGGCCAAAGCAGTCGTGCAGATGACGCTCACTACTTATGACGAGGAGCTGTGCCGTAAGATTGAACCGCATGTGTCTACTACGAGAGAGCGTTTTGAAGTGTTGATGAGATGTAAAGAGTTGGGAATACCGACTCTTGTGTGGATGACACCGATTCTTCCTTTTATTAACGATACCAGGGAGAATATAGAAGGCTTGCTTGATTATTGCCTGCTGGCAGGAGTTCGGGGGATTCTGGTGTTCGATGTTGGTGTCACGCTACGGGAAGGCGACCGGGAATATTTCTATCAGGCGCTGGATCGTGATTTCCCCGGCATCCGGCAAAAATATATCAGCACCTACGGAAATGCCTACGATATTCCCAGTCCTTATGCAAAAGAGCTTATGGCACTGATTCAAAATACCTGCGTAGCGAATGGTATGCTGTGTTCCCCGAAGGAATGCTTTACTTACCTGCATGAATTCCCCGAGAGATACGTGCAGCAGACATTATTTTAAATTGAGAGTTAGTGAAATAATCCCGTAGCCCTTGGCAGGGTATAAGAAACGCGGCACGCTCGCGCTCTGTCGCAGAGCGTAGCGGTACATAAGCGGTCACAATACGACCGCAATGCGTCCCTTAGGACGCTATGGTACCGACGTCTGCTTACGGCACTGCTTATTCTTATACCCAGCCGGGGCTACTGGTTTTTGAAAGCTTTTCAAAACGCAGAACTCCCGGAGTATGCGGTG
>ERZ779746.541-NODE-541-length-19209-cov-2.412708_pt1 | contig 19209 bp, 10 predicted proteins | sample MGYA00511888_ERZ779746 | MGnify/ENA primary metagenome ERZ779746 (study PRJEB29588, sample SAMEA1964695) | human gut metagenome | biome: human gut; feature: human-associated habitat; material: faeces | place: Denmark | collected 2008/2010 ... | reverse complement strand
CTGCGTCGCGAATTCTCATACTCTAAGTTCCAACAGACCATGATATTGCCGGACAATGTGGACAAGGAAAAGATTGCAGCACAAGTAGAAAATGGCGTGCTGAACATCAATCTGCCGAAGTTCTCAGCCGAAGAAAAACAGAAAAACAAGAAATCTATTGAAGTGAAATAAGGTTTCCGGTGAACCCAACAGATGTATTAACCAGAACGGGCAACCTCTCTTACGAGAAGCTGCCCGTTTCTTTTTATATCTCCGGATGTATTTATTTCGCCTTACGCGTTCCTTTCAGAAAGCGATTGGTCAGCCATTTGCGTACCGGTTCGTCATAGAGCTTCAGGCAGGCATAAGCAAGAACGAAAGCTCCGACAAAGGTCAGTATCATATAAGGAAGACCTTCGGTGATGGTCGCATTATTATTGCATGCCCAGGCTGTATATGTGTATATCAGCGGATAATGAGTGATATAAACGGGATATGAGATATCGCCCAGGAACTTACAGATACCTACAGAGCGTTTTCCCGTTACTTTGCCACCGGCTCCCATCGAAACAATGACTGGGAAGATAAAGATAATGCAAAGTGCCTCGTAGAGTCCGTTCATCCAGAAGCCATCTTCACCGCCAATACGGGGAACGGAAAGAACTATTACAATCATCAGGCTACACCACCAGAATGCACGTTTCTTTACCCGTATGAGCCAGCCCAGACGTGAAAGCAGCAAACCTGCAAAGAACGGATAGAGCAAACGGACGAAGCCCACATACTGCTGTTCCCAATTCAATGCCCATCCGCCCACGATATCACCATTGGGCGCCGTAAGACAGAGATGCAAAGTGGCACAGGCTGCCAGAAAAACAAGGATGGACAAGGCAACCTTGTTGAACTTACGGACAAACAGTGCGTACAGGATATTGCCGATATATTCATAATAGAGCGACCATGCCGGCCCGTTCAACGGGTGCATTTCCGTCCACCCGCGAATGTCCCACTTCAAAGGAAGGGGAAGCAGCGTACAGCCATAGAGCATGATTATCAGGACTGTTCCTACCGATACGTTATCTATATTGGGAAAACAGGGGGATTTCTGGAAGAAAAAGAAAAGGGCGCCGATAATGCTGCCCATAATTACCATAGGATGCAGGCGGATGACACGACGTTTGAAGAAAGTGCCGATACTCATCCGGTTCCAACGGTCATCATAGGCATAACCGATTACAAAGCCCGAAAGCATAAAGAAGAAGTCAACGGCAAGATAGCCGTGATTAATGATTTGTGCGAGATGGTTGCCCCCCGAATGTGCTTCAAGAAGATGGAAGGCTACGACCATAACAGCTGCCACTCCACGTAATCCATCCAGGATTTCATAATGCGGCTTAGAGGCGAGATAAATTGTCTGAGTATTCATTATATATTTATAGTTGAATTTCAATTCCCTCTGTGAGGTTTCCACTTCCTTGACGTATACCTTGTTTGGTAACTACTTTTACAATGGCCATGTCCTTGTTTTCTGTCTGGTACTTGCCTATTTTTCCTGCTAACTTCACAATTACCTTGTTATTTGCTCCCTTTTCGGCAGTGAACTGTTGCAAACTGTAGTTTCCTTTCTTGAAAGACCATCCTTCTCCTTCATCCCAGTACATACTACCACTTGCTTTGCCCTGTTCGTCCAGACAAACCAGTAGTGTGAGCGGGTCTAGTGATTTCTCAGTAGTGTTCTGTATGATCTTCCCTGTAGGAATAATGGCTCCTCCACGTATTTTGAGTTTTGACTGATATTTATCTTTATTGTCTCCGGGGAATAAGGAGAACTCTTCCCAAATACCTTTAGGCAGTGCTGCTTGTTCAGCCCAGGAAGGTATAACCAGTAGATCGCTACCAAGCAAGAATACTTTCTCCTCTCCACGCAAGGATAAATCCTTAGGATCGGCGAAGAAAGCTGGTTGCATGATAGGCATGCCGGTTTCAGAGGCTTCCTGTAATAAAGTATAGAGGTAAGGTAATAGCATGTATCTGCGTTCCAATGCTGTACGTGCCGCATCTTCTACTTCTTTACCAAATGCCCAAGGCTCTTTATCATTGGTTCCGGCACAGGCGTGAGCGCGGGAGAACGGGTAGAAAGCGCCTAGACCAATCCAGTGTCCCCACAAGTCTGCGTTCGCATTGAACAGGAACCCACCTATATCTGCACCGCTAAAGGGCTGTCCGGATAATCCCAGCGTGATAGACATAGGAATGGACATTTTCAGATGTTCCCATGAGGAGCCGTTATCCCCGGTCCAAGTTGCTGCATAGCGTTGTCCTCCCAAAAAGTTAGAACGAGTCAGAATAAACGGGCGTTTTTCGGGCCGTACAGCCTCTATTCCGGCTCTGGATGCTTTTACCATCAGAAAACCGTACACATTGTGATATTGCAGGTGACTACCGGCAGGTAAATTGCCACCACCCCGGTGAAAATTGTCTTCAGGCATGGTTCCAGTGGGAGTATTACTAATTTGAGGTTCGTTCACATCATTCCATACACCGTCTACTCCTTGTGCAAGGAAATCCTTATATAGGCCACTCCACCATTTAGATACTTTGGGGCATGTAAAGTCCGGAAAAGCTGCGGAACCGGGCCATGCATCTCCATTATACTCCTTTCCATCTGCAGTTTTTACCCATACATCATTTTCTGTTCCTGATTTGTAAACAAAATAATCGGGATCAACTTTTGCTCCCGGGTCGATCATCCAGGCACTGTGGAAACCACGCAAATGTAAATCTTGATTTAATTTCTTTGGATTTGGGAAACCTTTCGGGTTAAAAGTGAAGATGCGATATCCGTCCATGTAGTCAATATCCATCCATATAACATCACAGGGGATACGTCTTTCACGGAAGTTATCGGCAATTTCAAGTACGCGGCTATCTGGTGAATAGGAGAATCGGCATTGCTGATAACCCATTGCCCACCGGGGAATCATTGGCATGGTTCCAATGAGCTCTGACAGACCTTTTACAACAGCTTGGGGAGACTCTCTGTCAATGATGAAGACACGGAATAATTCACCTTCACTTTTTAACTCTATCTTGTCATCCATACTGGAGAGTTCGGCTTTCCAGGTAGTATCAAATAGAATACCAAAAGAAGTGCCGTCTTTGCGTACACCCATAATCCAAGGATGTGATTGATATAGGCGTTTACCGCCATCTACTCCATAGGCTCCTGAATCTGTGTTCCATAATTTAATCGTTTTGCCGTTTCTCAGTAGCGTACCGGTAACTTCACCACCTCCATAAAGGCTTGTGCCTTCAGGTACTGCCAGAGAAGCTCCTGCTTTTCCATCATTCAAGAAGAATTCCGGCATTAGTGTCCAGTTTGATGCCAGTTCGCCTTTTTTACGTGGTTCACTTTGTAGGGCAAATGATGGAATTTTCTTTGCATCATACCCTGTGGGTATGAATTGAGCAATACCGTCTCCAACCATGAAAGAGCGCTCGATATTCACTTGCTGTGTGCCGGCATGAGTGATCTGGATGCATACTGCCAGTAGGCAGATCATTGCTGTTTTCAGATGATTAAAATTCATATTGTTATTGATTTTAGTGATATTGTTAACTAAATTATTTTCCAACAATGGGGAATTCAGAGATACGTAGGGTGGTGCAACCATAAGGTATTAATGTGATTTCCTGTTCTTCTCCTTCAGCACCGTTGCAGAAGGAGAAAGGTTGAGGCCCTGCCATTTCATTGTAAACTGTCCATGTGGGAATAAGGCGGGCTTTCATCTTGATTTCAATCGGTGCATTCTCTTGATTCCAGGGGAATATTGATTGCTGTTTTTGGCTATCAATACTAACTTGTGCTATTTTATTCACTTGGCTGCGATCAAAGTCCACCAACCCATAATTCCAAGGTTCGGATGAAGTAACTTGATAATAATGGGGGCCATACCAGCTATTATTGAGATTTTCTTTTTTCCAGTTTTCCTTTATTTTAAGAGCATATACTAATGGGCCTCTTTCAATAGTCACAGCATTCTCGTACCATGTACTGGTAGAAACTTCCATGGGTAAGTGTAATTCTACATTGTCATTTCGCTTCCATATACGATTGATAACAGCGATCCGCCCTCCTTCAATGTATTGTTCTGCCTTGCCGTTTACTATTATCTCAGCACGTTTGCACCATTTCGGAATGCGTAAGTGTAGCGGGAATTCGACTTGTTTGGTTTTGTTCTTCACTTCTTTAATAGTGAAGGATATACGGTTATCCATAGGATAATAGGTATCTTCACTAATTACGACCGATACATTGTTACCTACTTTAGCTGTGACTTCTGATGGAGAATAGGTAAAGGCGGCAATACCATTATCGGGCGTTGCATACCATAAATGCTGTGTGAATTTTGGCCAGCCTTGATGCATATTTGAAAAACAGCAAGGATAGCCGGTCAATGTGCCGAAAGTAATATCCGTACCTTCATGATCCTGATCGAAATTACGGCGGTGACGAGTTACCATAATCTGGTTGGGTTGCTGGAAGTATTGTTTAGTCATGAAGTCGTCTGATATCTGGGTAGGCAGAGCATTGAAGGCTATGCGTTCCAGGTGATCGGCAAAATCAATATCTCCTGTAATTTCTACCATCTTTTCAAGGGAGTACATCAATTCTACAGCGGCGCATAATTCAGAACCCTGTGTAGGGTTGTTTCCATGTAATGCTTCATCTCCACCATACATTCCTTGTGGCTGTCCGTGAAATTGACGGATATCCTGAAACCCTCTTTTTACAGCATCAATGTATTTAGGATTGGTGTCTTGCTGATAATAAATGATCGGTTCTTTGATACCTTGTGCCAGATTTACACAGTGTATTGTACAGATACGGCGCAAATCCCCTCGGTTTACCATATCAACAAAGCTGTAACTCTGTTGGTGCAATAGATGTCCTAATTCGAGTAAGAAAGCCTCCCCCGTGAGATTATACAGCCAATATACAGCCTGCAGGTTATCGCAGGCACGGAATTCAGCCCAAAAACTCCAGTGTCCTAGGGGTTTCTGTGGTAAGGTATTTAGTTGATAACGGAAGTATTTGGTCATAAAGGTGATGATTCTCTCATCGTTGGTTGCCGAATAGTATTGTTGTAAGATTTTCAACATTACCATACGTGGCCACCAATCATGTGAATTATCACGCTGTAATCCCGGTTCACCCGGATAGTCTTTTGCCGGACCAAAAAAGCCGTCTTCGCGTTGGCTTTGCAAAGCCCATTCTATCCAAGGCTGCACCTTAGCTTTCAGTTCTTTATCATCCAGGATATAGGCAAGAGGCAATAAGCCGTCAATCCAATAAGGACCACGTTCCCATTGGTCACCATCACCTCCTAGCCAACCATTGCGTTCGCCCATGACTAAAGGATAGAGGGTGTCCATCTGTCCGGTGGCACCATTCTTTTGCCGGATTAGCATCTCTCTTAACCAACCTTGGGGCTTGATACTGCCCAAGGGAAGTTCTATTAATGGCTTTTGAAGTAGCGGATAGCGGTTATTTCTGTAGTTATCCGTTACGTCTTTTTGAGGTTCGACAGCTTGTAGAGTGCAGCCGAATCCGATTCCTACCAATAGGTAAAATGCTTTCTTGATAGTAGATATATTCATATTTATTCTATTTGCTACTGTGTATTTTATCCATTAAAACTTTTATCCAGTATCCACCAACCACTGAACGGGCTTTGAAGCCTACCATTTTGCCACTATCCGTATAAAAATAGTCACTCATAGGAACTCGTGATACGGTCTCATTGATGTACTTGTACAATGGGCTTACGAACTTTTCAAATTCCGTTTGATTGGCTGACATAGAGGCACTCCAGAGAATCCAATCCGATTTACTATAAGTGTTGCGTGAATCGAGTGGCAAGCCATACGTATTCTGTTTGGTCAGGTAGTAAGCAATTTCCTTTTTGGCGATTTCATCCGGAAACAGGTTTGTCTGCCACATTTTATCCCAAATCATGTTGTACTTTTGGCTCCAGGTGTCTTTACGGTCGAAGGCTAGACGGTAGTGATCACCCTCGCGGGCCATGCTTTCCCATTTGCAGGCCATATCTTTGGCAATGGTTATGTATTTGTCTGCTACATCATTCATGCCCAACATGCGTGCCATTTCACTGTAACCGGTGATACCCATTATGGCTTTCAGCGACAGGTTAGCATTATGTGCCCAGTGACCGGCAAAGTCGTCTGTACAGAGTTGATTCTCTGGATCGAGTCCATTCTCCACCAGGTAGTTAGTCCAGATAGTCAGCAAATCCCAGTATTTCTTGGCATAGTTGGCATTTCCTTCTATCATGGCAATGGTTGCGGAAAGAATAACCATGTTACCACTTTCTTCTACCGGCATGTCAGCGCCATATATCTGTCCGTTTGCTATCGGATATACCCCTAAATCGTGTGCCGGATAGGGTTTAGTCCAGCGTTTGCTGGCATTATAGTCGAAGATACTGGTCATCATGCCTTTCACTAGGTCTATATTGTAAGTCAAAAAGAGTGGAGTGGAGGGATAAGTTACATCTACTGTATTGATAAATCCGCCACTGTTATTTTCTTTGGAGAAAAATAGTAAGTTTCCGTATTTGTCGGTGAATAGCTTGTGAGCGGATATAGCTTGGCGATAAGCTGCGGAGCAGATCTCAGCGTATTGTTTGCCACCAGCTTTCAGGGCATCATCATAAATAGTTTCATCTTGCATACGGCAACGTTGCATAATCTGTAGGTAATTATCTCTTAATTTCTCAAATGCATCGAAGATAGACACTTTGCCTTCATGTTTCCAATACCCCATATATCTTTCATACATATATTCTATGGAGTAGATATCATCATATCCTAACATTAGGAATCCGGTATTTCCGGTTTTATCTACTGCACCCAGGTTGTGTACTAATGTCATGGCAGGTTGTTCTTCGGCACATTTTGCCCACCAGTTGAGTGTGGAAAGTCCACTTTTTCCGTTTTGTATGAAAGACCGCTTCATTTCATAATAATCGCCTAAACCGATTTCTGTTCCTGTTCTACTGGGAGTGGCTAAGTAAGCATACCCCCAGTCAATGCAGATTCCATCACCCTTATGATGGCATACAGGCTGATCTATGGTTCCAGCTTCTATATAGCGGATACCGTTTTTAGAAAATATCTTGGCGGATGTGGGCTGTGTGTTTTCATTGACAGCCAATTCCGGGGTAGTTTCAAAGTAAAGTTGCACGTCGTGTGCCTTTTTGTCTAATGATCGGACATGGTAAGAAATGTAATTTATAGGAGTAGACAATAAATCCAGATCATCAATCAGTTGCGGTGCTGTGAATACAACATCCAGTTCCACCGGACCGCATGTGAAAGTATAATAAGTTGAAGTTGCCAGTACATCTACTGAAGTTTGTACCGCTTCTGCTGCAAATTTTACAGCATCTTTCTTTTCACAATAGAGTCCGAAATCGACATAAGCGCCTCCGGTTGTGTTGTGGCAGTGGGCTGCTATAACGTTCTTTCCCTTGCGGAGTTTCTTTTTTGCTTCATCTGTAAGTTTTAGGTATACATTGTTTTTCCACTCTTCGCCTGTAGTAACAAGTTTTTCCCCGTTCAAGTAAAGTTCAAATACATCATCGTGGGAGTAAATGATGTAAAAATCTCTTTCAGATTCCAATTCGTTTATATCAAATGTACGTCGTACATAAATGTCGCTATTCTGTTCGCTCCATTCTGTATGGACACGTGGGAGATCACGGCTTCCGAAAGCGGCTTTTCCATGTTTCCATTCTTTGTCGTCGAAATCCAAAGATATCCAATTATCGGCTGGCTTTTTTCTTAAAAAAGTGCCTTCCCAGATTTCTGTGTCGGTCATTGGTGCTATGGCTTGCAGATCCAGTTTCTCTTTTCCCAGAAAACGGTAACTTTTACCATCTACACGCAATGCACCTATCAATGATTTGGGTGCATCGGTCCAGTGCAGAGTTGTTCCATCCATCAGTTTATCGCAGGGAGACCAAATAGAAAAATTGGGGTCTGATACGATTAAGGGGACAGAAGGAAGGCGTAACTCTACGTTCCTACTGGGACGATAGAGGTCGGTAGCATGAATTGTAGCGTAAAAGCCTACTAGCATGAGGAAGAGTGTAGATAATTTTACTTTCATAATCAGTTATTTGTAAAATGAAGATTATAAGTTTAAAAGTATGTATATTAATATTGGAAGACTCTGGGATTAATTCTACAGTTGAGCTTCTAATAAATTTCTGTATCAAAGTTAAGTATTAGTATTAATATATATATGCTTCATTATATGCGTGTAATGTTCCTCCTCTGTATTCTGGCGCAATATAGAAATTGAAAGAGTATTCTTTCCCTTCATAATTTATGGATGTTGTGCATTGAGAACCTATATATACATTTTTAAGAATTTTCTTAGTAGTTAATGTACAAGTGACTACTGTGTCACTACTATCGTACTTAACCACTTCTGTTTGGTTTCCAAGTTTGAATATATAAGTTCCGTTTCCATGTCCTCCTTGTAAGTAGACAGTAACATAAAGATGTAATTCTACGGGAACATCTATTTTTTTGCGATTTGGGTCATTGATATTACTATTGTTATCAAAGCCATTATAATTATACCCATAAGGGTTGTAGCTCCATCCGGCGGGAAACCATTCTGTCATAGTTTTTACGGATTTTCCATTGAATACTGCACTACCATATATTCTTTCTTGTCCAAAATCAGCTAATACTCCTCGAAGGTCAAAATCAGCTCTAGGAAGCTTAGTTGCATTAAGATACACTCTGAGTGTACGATAATCATCAGGATGATAGTTAGGAACTTTAATATAATAAGGGATGGTAGATTGTATTGTATCTGGATGATAATAATACCATGGGGAATTTTTGGTACTATTAGTAGGAATGTGTAATCGATATTGTATATAACAACCCGTATTTATACTAAAATTATATTCTGGTAGATCTTTGTGCTTTCCTTCAGTATTGTATATGTATTCTCTGTTTAGTCTAGGTACATTAACTACTAATTCACCATTTTCTGCGTGGTCTATAAAAAAAGTCTGAGCTGGATAAAATATTGTATCCATAGAATCATATGTATTTAATAGACTGATATTATTTAATACTTCTTCTTTATTTATTGTTGTAGATTTTTCTTCTAATTTATCTAAAGAACTCTCTTCTATTTGAAACATATTATTGCTACAAGAAGATAGAAAAATGATAATTCCTAGTAACCATTTGTCGTTTTTCATGATAGATTTTATTTATTAAATGAGACTGTGTATTATTTCATGCACAGTCTCATTTAGGGTTTTTATTGTAATTTACCAGATAATAGCTTGGTCTTCGTCTGGAATTGTTGTATTAATTTTACGTTCCATAGTTAACGAACCTTTGAAACGATACGGGATATAGAGGTCGTCCGTAATCAATTCATTGTATTCATATTCCATGTCCAGTTTGATATAACGATGCTTCAGATATGGCTGCAGGGCATCCATTTCTTCGCTGATAACATAACCACCGGAAATAAAGTTAAAGCCTATCTTGTCTTTATGAGGAGCATCTAATGTAAGGATTCCACCTTCGTCAAAATGGGCTGTGATTTTATACAGTTCGCGGTTTTCCAATTCTTCTTCAGTTACACCTGCATAAAAGAAGACTGTATTATCGTCAACTACGAAAGCTGTACGGGTATCCATGGTCATCGGAGTTTGTTGGTTTTCTTCCTTGTCCCTTTGATAAACCAATCCGGCACTGGCGGAATAGTTTCCGGAAAAATTATTGAAAGGGATCACATTCAGTAATGCTTTCCGATAGTGTTTCCGGTAATTGACTTGATAACCGTCACCTTCTGCAATAGTCAGAGGAAGGATGTATTTCTCTGTCATGTTTATTTTACCCAATGAGAAATCAATATCAAGCAATCCTACGCTTGTACCCTTCTGTAGTGTTACCTGAGTAGAAGGCAAGTCATAATATTGCTCATCCAATAATTTGTAGTACAAATCTTCGCGATATCTGAAGCGCTCAAAATTCAAATTGGTCAGTGTATCTACATCCAATGCTACATTCACTGTGATATTACCGTCGTTCATAGTAGTGCCACTTAATACGACTGGTACTTGATAGGAAGTTTTTCCATTCGGTTTATATTTCACATAGATATCAGCTACACCGTTCTTTCCGAATGATACGGTTTGCTTGTACAATTCATCTTCCCACTCATTGTTGCATGCATAACAAGCGAAAACCACCACTACGGTGCATAATATACGATATATTGTTTTCATAAAAGTATTCCTTTAACGTTAATCATAATAGGTCCAGCCCGGGTTCTGTGTCAGTCGGCTGTTTTTCTTTAATTCATCATGAGAGATAGGCCAAAAATACATCTTCTTGGTAAATACCGAAGGCATAGAAGGGATTACGGTTGGTATATAGAAAAGATCTCTGTTGTTTTCTCCGATATTGGTGTTGCAGCCATACATCATGGTTGCCTCTTCTTCCGGAGCATCTTTCCAGCGACGAAGGTCGTAATAGCGATGTCCTTCGGCAAATAACTCAATCTGGCGTTCACGTTTCAAAGCTTTACGGAACAAATCTTTACTATGGTAGACTTCTACTTTATAGTTGGGTACACCGGCACGAATACGGATAGGCTCAATGCCCTTTGCCATTTCTGCTTCGTCACGCTTAATGGTATAGGTTTTGGATCCATCCCAAGATGGAATTTCATAACTACCTGAAAGCTCATTTAATGCTTCAGCATAAATCAGTAAAACCTCGGCATAACGAATTGCTGGTTCTGTTTTGGGAATGATGCGGCCGCCATTTTGATAAGAATCCTGCGGATTATAGAACTTCTTTACACCAATACCTGTACGTAAATAGAGGTCGGGTGATTGAGCTAACTTACCATTTTCTGAGCCGTGATAATACCAAGCCCGATAAAAACGCTTATCTTCATCATACGAAGTGGTCATTTCCCAAACACTACCGTTATAAGCAACAGAGGCATAAAAACGAGGTTCACGGTTGGCGTATTGCAAAGATACTCCGACCGGAAGTGGTTTGTATTGGTCTTTGTTTTCTTCAGTTACAAATCCGGTTACGCGTGAACTACCGTCACCACGTCCCAAGCAATCATCTTTACCCGGAACATCGCTACCATCGTTCATATAATATGCATCACATTGTTTCAGAGTTATCCCATGACAGTTGTATCCCCCCATCTGGAAAGGCATTTGATGTTGTACCATGACTTGTACATCTTCAGTCATAACCTTTTCGGGGTCTACTTTACCTTCATCTCTGGTGTTTTTTCCACGGGTAAAGATTAATTCCGGGTTAGCTGTAGGTTGTAAATCACCATTGAAGATGGAACGATAAGATTCGAATGGATCAATGTTTTTCCAGCCGTTTGGCCATTCATTTTCTGAATATTCTCGGTTATCATCTGTAACAGGAGGCATGAGAGTTTCGGGATAGGCTTGACCTCCGTCGTTGTTGTAGCGGCGATTAGCTACATAGAGTCGGTATATATCCAGTTCCATTACGTCTTTTGCTGCTGCGGCTGCTCTAGCCCATTTAGATTCATCGTATTCTTGGGAAATTAAAGCGTTTCCCTTATCATCCGTTAAATCAGCCATTTCTGTATTTCCGTTTGCTAAGGGGCTGGCAGCGTAAAGCAAGACTTTGGCGCGCAATGCTAAGGCTGCTCCACGGGTAGCACGGTTAATGTCGCTATTGGTGCGGGTGGTAACCAATTCGCCTGCAGCTATAGCCATTTCATCGGCAATATAGTTCGCACATTCATCATAGCTGTTACGGGGTAATGCTAAATCGCCATATTCTGCGGTATAATCCATTTCTCCATCGTTGGGAATCAATGGTATCGGACCATATTTGCGCAATAACAGCCAATAGTAGTAGGCGCGGAGAAAGCGAGCTTGTCCTCTATAATCAGCAATCTCTTCCTGAGTGAAATCTTTGTTAACGTGAATGTTTCGAATGAAGGTAGAAGCATCGCGAATACCTATATAACATTCCTGCCATGAACGCTGGAAGGCATTTTCGTCATACATTCCGTATTTCAGATTACGATACAAACCACTGCGATCACCAAAATACATATCGTCAGAGAAGTTATGAGGAGTGTTTCCTTTACTACACACATCATCATTAGGACCTAACAGGTGCGTGTAGACACCGGCTAACCATTGTTCAGAGTATTTCTTGTCTTCAAATAATTTTTCTTCCGTCATTCGGTCGTTGAAATAACGGTCTACATTCAAATAGTCACTACAGGAAGAGAAGGTCAGCGCACCTATTCCCAAAGCAACTGTCAGAAAGATATTTTTTGTTTTCATAAAGTTCTGTTTTTAGAAAGTTACATTTAATCCTAAGGTATATGTCTTCGACAGTGGGTATTTCATTCCATCGCCGCTTGCCAATTCCGGATCCCAAAGTTTCAAAGAATCCCAAACAGCCAGATTGTTTCCTAAAATGTAGAAACGTGCTTTTGTCATACGCATTTTGTTTACCCATTTTTGTGGTAAGGAATAACCTATCTCTAAAGTCTTAAGGCGCAGATAAGAGCCGTCCCTTAGCCAATAGGTTGAATTGCGATAGTTATTATTATTACCTCCATAGCTTAGACGTGGATATTTGGCATTTGGGTTTTCTGTCTCAATGCTACCGGAAATTTCACTGGAAATCCAACGATTACCGGGTTTAGCCATATCTGTCAGGATATTACCCCATTCACCGTCTTTGAATGCATATACACTGGAACCGTTGATGAAATAAGAAGATTTGCCCGCTCCTTGGAAATGGATGTTGAAATCAAGTCCTTTCCAATTGGCTGAGAACCCCAAACCGTAGATTAAACTTGGTTTATCGGTAGCACCGATAGGGGCAATATCCAAATCGTTGATGACACCGTCTCCATTTACGTCTTTATATTTGAGGTCTCCCGGCATATAATCTCCAAATTCTTGCTTGGGGCTGTTGCGGATATCATCATAGTCTTTGAATAGCCCTAATGCTATCAGACCACGGGCTTGGTCACTGCGGAAACCTTCTGTCATTTGATAGGGGTAGGAGTTCATCTGCTCGTCATATTCTAAAATCTCATTCTTGGTAAAAGTCATGTTACCGCGTACGGTAAAATCTACTTGTCCAACTTTCTCGTGGAACATGAAATTACCATCAATACCGCTCGAACGCATCTTGCCCACATTAGCCCAAGGTTGGCTTGAGACACCCACGATTTGCGGCAAATACTGGCGTTTCATATAAATTTGCTCGCGGGTATCTTGATAAATATCTACTGTCAGTGAAAACTTGCCGTTAAGGACAGACATATCCAGACCTAAATTATGCTTTTTTGCAATTTCCCATCCTAAATTTGGGGAAGCGATTTGAGAATAGTGGTATCCTTGAAACCAATATGAATTATTAATGTCACCATAATCCCAGCCGAGATCTGTCACATTATTATTCTTATCCACGTATTTCATAGCATCAAATGTATATAGATAAGGGAATCGTCTTTCCCATTCATTATCGGCGAGTCGGTCATTACCTACTTCACCGTAAGAATAGCGGATTTTAAACATATCCAGCCATTTCCAACGATTCTTGATGAACTTTTCCTCAGCAATGTTCCAACCCACAGATACAGCAGGGAAGAAGCCAAACTGATGACCACTCATGAAGTTTTCAGAACCGGTATAGCCGAAGTTAAATTCTGCGAAGTAGCGATAGTCATAAGCATAGGTTACACGACCAGAAACGCCCATTGAACGTCTGGCAATAGCTTTCATGATATCATCGCCTACGTTAGCGGTTTTTACTTTTTGGTACTGGAAATATTTCAATGTAGCACCAACATCATGTTTTTTGGCAAATAAACGATTGTAGTGCAGTTCTGCTTCCAGATTTTCGTTACGAAATCCGTCGGTTTCACTGTATTGTTTCATCAACTGCTCTTCTCCCACACGCTTCATTACTAACTTGCCATTTTCATCACGGCGGTTCTCAGCTTGCCATAATTCCGGGCGTTTGGTCCTGTTGTTTTTATTCTTGTTTTCTGTATCAAAGCCATAACGGCCAACGAATTTTAGCCCTTTAGTAATAAAGTCCAGCTTTTGTTCCAGAGTGACGTTTGTTTGAATTTTGTTTAACCAATTTTCTTGATAACCAGTTTGTGTAGACATAACCCACGGGTTGATGCGATTATCCATTCCATAAGTCGGGATTTTACCATCCGAATACAAAAAAGGAATGCTTATCGGATTTTGCCCTACGATAGACTCCCAGATTTGGTCATTGTTCATACCTGGCATATTCTGCAAATCTAAAGATCCACCAATGCCAACGCTGACTAATGTAGTGGGAGTTACATTCAAATCTGCATTCATGCGATAAGTCCAGCGGGAAAGATTGGCGTTAGTGTTGTAATCTTCCTTTAAACTATTATCCGTATTATACATACCTTCTTGGTTCAGATAACCTATAGATACATAATAGCGGGCGGTAGATCCACCACCGCTGACATTGATTGTAGCACGTTCGGACCAAGCACCATCTCTCAACAATGCGTCTTTCCAATCTACATTGGGATAAAGGTCCGGGTCTAAGCCCTGACGTAAGATTCCCATTTCCGTAGGAGTGTAACGTGGTTCTAGATTGCGAGTAATTCTTGCTTCATTTAATAAAGAAGCGTATGTATACCCATCTACAAATTCGGGAGTACGGGTACGGGTATTATAACCACCTTCTACTTTCACATCAATATTTACTTTGCCTTCTTTACCGCGTTTGGTAGTAATTAATACTACACCATTTGCACCGCGTGAACCGTAAATAGCGGTTGCAGAAGCATCTTTCAGTACGGAGAATGATTCAATATCTTCAATATTCAACTCATCCATAGAACGTTCAAAGCCATCTACTAATATCAAAGCTTTCGCATTGGCACCGAAGGTAGAAATACCACGTATCCAGAATTCAGAAACCTTGCCTGGTTCACCGGACTTTTGCATGCCAATGATACCAGCTACATTACCTGCCAATGCATTGGTGATGCTTGTTGAGGCGCTACCGGAACTTTTCAGCGTATTTATGTCTACTGTTGTGATAGCACCAGTAATAGTAGCTTTCTTCTGTACACCTGTACCGGTAATTGTTACTTCGTCCAATACGCTATTGCTAGACGGCTTCATTTGTATATTGATTACTTTGTTACCGGCGATAGGTACTTCCATTTTGTCATAGCCAATGTAAGAGAAAACCAATACTTGATAGGCAGTAGCTTTGATGCGAAACTGGCCGTCTACGTTAGTAATGGTACCCAATCCCGGGTTATCTTTTATGACGATGTTCACTCCAATCAGTGGCTCTTTATTTTCATCAAGAACCGTTCCGGTTATTTCAGATACATTCTTTTGTGCCCATATCGTAGAGAGGCATCCCAAAAGTAGCACCCACATTAATAAATACTTTTTCATAATATAGTATGTTTCTCATTAATATTATTCCTTTGTGATGATGCGGATTCTCTTATTATTCTTGTCCGCAATGTAAAATTCACCGGTATGTTTATTGTAAGCAATGCCATGGGGACGGTCGAATCTGGCTTCTTTTCTTAAATCACCGTCAGCCCAACCCCATTCATATTGGCGTCCGGCAAAAGTTGTGACTTGTCCACTAGGTTCTACTTTGCGAATCAGGTTATTACTCTGATCACAAACATAGAAATTGTCATCATCATCAAAACATCCCTGCTGAGGTTCGTCAAACATGGCTTTACTACCAGGACCGTCAACATATCCCTTTTTACCCTTGCTTCCACATAAAATATAAGGTTGCATTAAACGACCTGTTGCATAATCAAAGTTAGCTCTGTAGATACAATGGTGTCCCATACTTACAATGTAGGCAAATTTGCCACTCGGAGCAAACATTAACCCGGAGTTGAAACCGTTATCCAAACGGAATATCTGACTTTTATCTTTTCTATCAAAATCCCATTTATAATATTCACCACCATTCCAACGATTGAAGAATAAATCGCTTGTTTCAGGGTGAACGTCTCCTCCACAACAACTCTTCATACGGGCTACTGTTACCCATGAAGCGAAATCTTCTTTTGATGGATCATTGCTACGTTCAGCTACTGCTACTGCTACACCTTCATCACTACTATCCTGGTCATTGAAGAAGAACAGCTTGCTGTGGTCTGCATTGAAAGCCATAGAGCGTGGATGATCAACTCCGCTTCCGGTACGCCAGATAGTAGTTACTGTGCGGTCTTTCATATTAAGCTTGCGTAATCCTTGACGGTCTTCCAACAAATAAATATTATCCTCATCATCTATCTCCAGCCAGTAAGGAGCTTGGAATTGTGCATCCTCAAAGGAACCGTCTTTAATCGTACTATTGCCATCTATATCAATATGTCCGGTCAGCGTTTTTACTACCAAAGAAGGAACGTATTCAAATTCCTTTTCAGCTACAGCTTCCTGTGCTGATTCGTTTAAACCTACAGTAACCTTCACTGGACCTACTCCTGCTTTCTTAGGTACAAAACAATAGAGACATGAACCATTAGAACTGATAAGAACGGCTTCTTTGTCATTAACAGTTACCTTGATTTTACTTAAGTCTGTTCCGAAATTACTACCATAAACCAGAAACTGAGCGCCTCCTGCAGCAGATTCTGGTGTGAAGCTTGTAATTTGTACTGGTACAGAAGGATCGTAGATGGTAGAATTACTATCGTCTTTATCATCCTTACAGCCGACAACACCTAAAATAAGGAGCAGCGCTAATAAGTACCACTGCTTACATTTAACATTTAAATGTGTTTCCATAAAAAATTATTAGAGTTAAAAAATACTATTGTTGAATTAATTTTTATTTGAAGGCTCAAAATCAAGACTTTGAGCCTATCTATTTAGTGAATTTGGATAGATTTCTGTCCCTTGATATCTCTTGAAGAAAAACCTAGCATGATATTATAGATACCCGGATCTGTGACAAATTGTTTATCAATTGTGCTATAGTAAGTAAAAGCATCTTTTGGAAGGGTCATTGTAACAGTTTTTGTTTCACCTGCTTTCAAAAATACCTTTTCGAATTTCTTCAATTCTTTTTCCGGCCGATCTACTATACCACTTTTATCTCTTCCTACATAAGCCTGTATAACTTGTGCTCCATCTCGTTTACCTGTATTGGTCAGTTTACAGGTAACTTTCACAGTACCATCAGCATTGGGAGCTGAGGCAACCATATCAGAAAGCTTGAAAGAAGTATAAGAAAGGCCGTAACCAAATGGGTATTGTACATCACGTCCCAGTTTGTCGTAACCACGATAGCCGATGTAGATACCCTCGGTATATTTCACATGTTTGTCACCGTCGGGATCGTGATAGCTATTGTAAGCAGGATTGTCTTCCCATTTCTTTTCAAAAGTCATTGGTAGTTTACCGGAAGGATTAACTTTACCAAATAGCACGTCTGCAATAGCGTGTCCACCTTCTTGCCCGGCATACCATCCCCAGAGTAATCCCTTTAATGAAGGTTCCCAACTTTGCATTCCAATGTTTCCTCCGGCATTTACTACACCTATAATGGGCTTTTTACATTTAGCTATTCTCGTTATCAGTTGTGAATCTGCTTCAGGAAGGAAGAAAGAACGATCGCCACCTTCTGCTTCCGAATCAGAGCTATGTCCAAAACAAGCAACTATCATGTCAGCTTTGTTTAAGTGTTCAATAAACAAATCTCTTGTTTCATTTTTACGTTTCCATGTGAAGCTTGCAGCAGCGCCACCACCTTCCTGGAAGTATTCAAAGCGTATCCGGTAGTTTACACCAGCTTGCAAAGTTCTAGCGATTGTAGAGGTTCTGAAACCACCTACTTTCCATTCATCAGCTACTAACTCATCATTGATGTACATGCGATAACCGTCATCGCCACCTGCCAGAAATTCATACTCAGCTGTTTCTGCCGGACGGACAATTCCGCTCCAACGTACAGAATAATGTTCTTTGGACATGCCTTCAATGGAAGTACCGCCACTCCATGAATAATTTACTTTTTGTTCGGTTCTCTCCAATAGCGGTTTCCCTTCAAGATGTTGATTGGTGAAATATTCTGCATGAAGTCCTTTCTCCTGAAGTTTCTCATTCGTGTACATGATTTCGGGCATGAAGTCCATCTCATCTACATACTCTACTTTTACTCCATAGCTTTCGCCCACTTCGCGGATACCGTCGAAGGCACCTACATAATGAAATGGAGTTACATTACCACTACCACCTCCACGAACGTAACCATTAGCATTCTTGCCAACTACTACGATATGTTTGGTGCTTTTGGGATTGATAGGAAGAACGTTTTTCTCATTTTTGAGTAATACAATACCTTCCTGGGCAACTTTCAGTGCAGTAGCTACTGATTCGGGATCATCCAATGGGATACTGTTATCCACTTTGGTTCCATCTTTGAATCCGAAAGCAATGAGAACACGCAAAATGTGGCGTACTTTTTCATCAATCATATCCATAGATATAACGCCTGTTTTCAAGTAATAAGCCAAATCTTTCGGATTCATTTTCTCTCCACCAGCCATTTCTAAGTCCAAGCCACCTTTTACAGCAGGTACGCAATGATGAGTAGAACCCCAGTCAGACATTATAACTCCATTGAAACCCCATTGGCCTCTCAATACTCCTTTCAGTAACCAAGGTGCTTCAGTTGTCCAAATGCCATTTACCAAATTGTAGCTGGTCATTACTGCACCTACTTCTGCTTCTTGTACCGCAGCTTTAAAAGCCGGGAGATAAATTTCGTGTAATGTACGTTCATCAATATCGTTGCTGATATTGTTACGATCATAATCGGAGTTATTGGCGATGAAGTGCTTCACAGTGGCCATTACACCTTGATCCTGTACACCCTTGATATAGCCAACAGCTGTGCGTCCTGCCAGATAGGGATCCTCGCCCATATACTCAAAGTTGCGTCCACACATGGCTGCACGATAGATGTTCACTGCCGGCCCTAGCAAAATATTGATGCCTCTTGCCTTACAATCGCGACCTAATGCCTTACCATATTCGTAAGCCAGGTTTTCGTTCCAAGTGGCTGCCAGCATTA
>ERZ779746.531-NODE-531-length-19532-cov-1.993223_pt1 | contig 19532 bp, 15 predicted proteins | sample MGYA00511888_ERZ779746 | MGnify/ENA primary metagenome ERZ779746 (study PRJEB29588, sample SAMEA1964695) | human gut metagenome | biome: human gut; feature: human-associated habitat; material: faeces | place: Denmark | collected 2008/2010 ... | reverse complement strand
GGAACAGCACATGCGCACAATCAGCACGCTTCTTTCACCTTTGGGCATTCGCTGTGTACTGCTGACCGGTTCGCTGCGCGGCAGGGCAAAACAGGAACTTTATGCAGAGATCGAATCCGGCGCCGCACAATGTATTATCGGCACCCACGCCCTCATTCAAGCCGGCGTACCGTATGCAAAGCCCGGTCTCGTTATTACAGATGAGCAGCCTCGATTCGGCGTGCGGCAGCGGGCAAAGCTGGCGCAGCATACCACACGTCCGGATATTCTGGTCATGACCGCTACCCCGATTCCCCGTACGCTGGCGCTGGTACTTTACGGAGATATAGATATTTCCGTTATCGACGCCATGCCGAAAAACAGAAAGCCGATTCGTACTTTTATTGCTGATTCTGCCCTTCGGCAGCGGATTCTGCTTTGGGCTGCTTCACTGGCGGAACAGGGACAGCAGATTTATATTGTACATCCGCTGATTCAGGAGCAGGAAGCGCTGGATCTGACTGCTGCGGAATCGAATTTCAAAGAACTCACCGCCTCTGTCTTCCGGGGGCTTCCCGCTGCATTGATTCACGGCAGAATGTCTGGCGCGGAAAAAGATCAAATCATGCGGGACTTTGTTGCAGGTAAAATTAAAATTCTCTTTTCCACCACTGTTATCGAGGTCGGTGTAGATGTACCCAATGCCGTTCTGATCATTGTGGAAAACGCGGAGCGATTCGGCCTCGCACAGCTGCATCAGCTCCGCGGCCGTGTCGGACGCGGCAGTCAGCAGTCCTACTGCGTTTTATTTACAGACCATAAAAGCAAATTGGTACGGGAGCGGATGCAGATTATGAAAGCGACCAACGACGGCTTTCTGATTGCGGAAAAGGACCTTGCGCTGCGCGGACCCGGAGACTTTTTCGGGACACTGCAGCACGGCCTCCCTGCTTTTAAAATTGCAGATATTGGCAGAGATCTGGCTGTTCTGAAGGAAACACAGGAGGCCGCCAAATATATCCTGCAGCATGCGGACGAGCCGGAAATCAAAGCGTATATTGCACATGTATCCGGCCAGATTCCGAATCTGATTGCACTGTAAAAAAGACGCTTCCTTGTTCACTGGAAACAAGCGGCGTCCTTTTCATCAAAATAATCAATTTTATCGTGGCTTCTTATATCGCTCTTGTTACTTTCCCCGATCTCAAGCAGGAAGTGCACACATGCGCATATTTGGGAGCGCCATTTACCATAATCTTGACTCTCCTGACATTCGGCTTCCAGTTTCTTTTCGCACGTCTGCTCACCTGTGAACGTGTTATGCTGATGTGGCGGCCGAATAGCATATCCTTTGAACAGAATTCACATCTTGCCATTTAAAACACACCTCCCTTGAAAATCTTTTAAACAGCGGGATTTATTGTATCACAGACGAGGTATGTATGCAAGAAAAATTTTTAGGGCAATTTCGGCGTTTTATCCTGAAAACGCCGAAATGATTCTTCGCAGGGCACTCCGGCCGGCAGCTTTGATTTACAGTCGGACTTACGGCGCTTCCTTTTTCATCCCGAACATCAGCCTGAGAATTCCGCCGATAAACTTAGGGGCCTTTAATACCACAACCTTCACCGTTACCACCTCAAAACAGAATCGTTACTATTAATATATTCCCAGTTGTCATAATTGGTTCCGTGAAGCAATATATATAATGCGTACAATTGCGGTGCACAAGCCAGCCGTATCTATCATATCACGCCCGTGCCGTTCGTCTCCGGTGCGGCAAGGAATGAGGGACCCTATGTTTCGTGCCTTAACAGTCAAATTCTCGATCTCCAAAAAAGCCTTGAAACGAATCGCTGTATTTTCCGCCGTATGCGGACTGGCATTCCTCTTATGCACAGCGATTTCCATATATTTCTACAACAACAACGCGACGGTGATCACTGCCGGCAACAAGCTTACCTTCACTTTGCCCAATGACATCAGCTGGCTTGAAAGCACTGCAATAAGCGTTTCCGCAGCAGGCAATCAAATTACACAGAGCATGCAGAAATTCCGGCAGACATTTGACATGCAGGAGAAGCTTTTTGCAGGTAATGAAATCATATATCATCTCGAGCTGTCGGAAAAGGGTGCACATGAAATCCACGGATTTATTCAGATCTGGCAGATCCAGGGAACCGTAAGCGGCTTCTTAAAAAGAGCACGCGCATCCATGAGCGCCTCTGTCTACGGTTTTTCGGAACAGGAAATAAAGGTCGGAAATTGTGCCGGATACCGCTGGGATTACCGAATAAAAGGAGAAGATCGGGATACATACGCAAAACAGGCATTTTTAGGTATGCCGAGCAATTCCGGAGAATCACAGCATGGACAGATGTATGTCCTCAGTCTGTACGCCCCCGCAGAGATTGCACAAAACAGATTTGAAGCCATATTCACGGAGATTTTAGATACGTTTATTGTGAAGCCCTGAAGTCGCACCACGCGGACAGTCTGCAGCCATTACAAGCAGGCTTGCGCGCATTGCAGACAGCTCTTCCGTGCAGAACAAGCTGATGGCAAAACCGCCCCGATATTTCAGGATGCGTTTCATCCGGAGGGATGAGTCTGCGCAGATCCTGCTCAATCTTAATGGGATCCGTATGCTGCGACAAACCGATGCGTCCGCAGATGCGAATCGCATGCGTATCTACTACATAAGAAGGTTTCCCGAAAGCATCGCCTAAAACTAAATTTGCAGTTTTTCTGCCTACTCCGGCCAGCGTAAGCAGCTCCTCCATGGTGTCCGGAACCCTGCCGCCGAATTTTTCGCAAATATCAATACAGCATTGTTTAATATTTTTTGCTTTATTCCGAAAAAAACCCGTTGATTTTATGTAGGCCTCCAGCTCCGGAAGCGCAGCCTCCGAAAAGGCTTTGGCATCCGGATATCTGGCAAACAGCGCAGGCGTTACCATATTTACGCGTGCATCCGTACACTGCGCCGAAAGCTGCGTGCTGATCAGCAGCTGCAACGGCGTTTCATAACTTAAAGAACATTCAGCTTCCGGGTACAATGTATCCAGCTCCTGCAATAAATGCTGAATCTTTTCTGCAGCAGCTGCCAGAAATACATCTTCCGGCAGCCTGTCACGGCATATTTTATTTTTACTCTCCATCTAAAACGACCTCTGCTTCAAATGTATCACCCGAAGAACTTCTGAAGACTTGCAAGGATACGGTATCACCCGGCTTGTAATTCATCAGGACGCGGCGCAGACCTGTAAAATTCGTAATATCCGTGCCTGCAATTGCCACGATGATATCGCCGCCCCGCAGCCCTGCTTTTGCCGCGCAGGATCCGTTGCTTACAGAATCCACATAGGCGCCTAAAGGCCAGCCGCGGTCATTGGCTGCGTTTACATTATAAGTCGTGTCTACCGTTACGCCTAATAAAGGTTTTACATATTTTCCGTCCTCGCATATAGCGCTGACGATCCGTTTAATTGTATTGGAATTGATCGCAAATCCCATTCCCTCATAGCCGGTCGAGACCAACTTAATTACACACATTCCAATCAATTCGCCCTCTTGGTTCAGCAGCGCTCCCCCGCTGTTCCCGGGGTTGATTGCAGCCGTAGTTTGCAGTAAATCGTATACATTCCCGGTTTCGGTCGTAACGACGCGGTCTACTCCGCTGATAATCCCCTCACTGACAGAATTCATAAAATCAAGTCCGCCGGGACTGCCGATTGCAACGGCTGACTCTCCAACTGTAATCTCATCGGAATCTGCAAAGGTAATCGGCTTCAGGCCTTTTGCGTTGACCTGAAGGACTGCCACATCGGATTCCTGATGGTAACCGAGAAGCTGCGTCACCGTATAATACTCTGAAAGATCCGTTTTAAAATACACCTGTACACTGTAATTCGACGCAAGACCGCCGGTTGCAGGATCAATGGCATCCTCTACCACATGAAAGTTTGTTACAATCACGCCGTCTTCCGAATAGACAATTCCCGATCCCATGCCTACGGTGGTAATAACAGGATTCCATTTGCTGCCCGAGGTATATACCACTTTGATGCCCACAACAGACGGCGCAGCTTTTGCATAAACGGCTTTTGCCACCGATCCGCCGTTGACCTCAATTGTAACGTTGTCTCCGGGCTTGACCGTCGTCCCGTCCACATTTTGGTCATCCTGATCCGGAATCAGACTCTGCACGCGGTATCCGGTATTCGAAACGCCCAAAAGGCGAGCCAAATAATTATGATCCCTGGAAGGCAGTACGGACAGAAGCGTCAATACAAGCGCAAAAACAAGGAACGAACAAACCACTGCCGCCGCGACGGCCTTTGCGGTAGAGGGACCTTTTATAGGCGCTGCCCCATCCTGTCTTCTGCCAGCCTTTTCCGCCCGCAGCCGTTCTTTCTCGGCCTGCTGGGTCCGTTTGTATTCTTCTCTCAGCCGCCGAATATTTTCTTTATAATACGCAGGATCGGCAGACTGCCCCTCATAGCCGTCATTCCGGCCGGCAGCATAGAACGGTTCCTGTGCCGTCTGTCCGTAAGTCGGCGCAGTCCCCGTTTGATTCGGTGCCTGCTCTGCCATCGGCGCATAACCTGAAACCGTCTGATTCGGTTCCGTATTTGTCTGCATAGAATCTGTTCTAAAATCAGATTGCCCGGTTTCTCCGGAATTCTCAGGATGTTCATACTCGCTGTTCATCTTATCTGTCTTCCTTTCTTCCGCCATCGATCGGCAAAGTAAATATAAATTTGGATCCCTTTCCGAGTTCACTTTCCGCACGAATGGTCTGCTGGTGTGCAAGTAAAATATTTTTTGCAATGGAAAGGCCCAGCCCGGTTCCTTTCTTATCCAGTCCTCTGGATTTGTCAGATTTATAGAATCGTTCAAATATCATATCCAAATCCTCCGGCGGTATACCAACGCCGGTATCTGCCACCGTTACCTCTGCACAGTCCTTCCGGAGGACGGTGCGTATCGTGATTCTGCCCCCTTCTGGAGTAAATTTTACCGCATTCTGAATCAAATTGATAAACACCCGATCTATAGACGGTTTGTCGATAAACACATATTCCGGATCATGCTCAAACACCGTCCGGACATCAATTTTTTTCTTCTGAATCAGGGGCTCCAGCTTAATGATATTCTCCCGGACCAATTCGCATAAATCATATTTCAGTCGATTCAGCGTTACCTTGCCGGACTGCAGGCGCGCTACATCCAGAAGCTCGTTCACCAAATCGCTGAGACGCGTAATTTCCGAACGTACCGTTCGTAAATAATGCTCCTGCTTTTCAGGCGGAACCACACCGTCTATAATCGCATCGATAAAACCGCCGATTGAAGTCATGGGGGTACGCAGCTCATGGGATACATTCGCAATAAAATCATTTCGCATTGCATCAAGATTTGCCAAAGATTCCGTCATTCTATTGAAGCTGTCCACCAAATCGCCGATTTCATCATGCGTTGTGCGCTGGATCTTCCCTTGAAAATCTCCTGCCGCCATTTTACCCGCGGCTTCCTGAAGGGCACGGATCGGATTGGTAATCCGCCGCGTAATCATGATCAGCACAATCACGTCTATCAGCACGGTAATTACAGTCGCAATGGTAAAATACTGAATAATGCTGCCGCGCGCTTTTGTGACCTCAGGCATAGCAACCGACATGAAAATACAATTTCCGTCAACAGTTAGCTTGGTATCCGGATGGATATAGATAATCCGTTTCGGCACGGTCACGTAAGATGCCGACTCCTTGGCATATAATCCGTAAAAATCGCCGCTGTCATAAAAACGGTCATCTTCATTCAGGCTGTCTAACTGTTCTTCCGAGAAATAATAGTGACCGTCCAAGAAAATAAATCTGTCAACTACTGTTTTGGGCAGAGAAAGCAGGCCCTCCGTCTCCCGGGAATCCGTCGGAAACAGCGGATACGACATGGATACCATCCCGTCCCGCTCTGCAATAAAGCTATAGGCGCCCAGCGTTTCTTCATAAAGCTCCATCCGGCTGAACAGCTTTTCCTGGTAGGCTTTTGTTTTCTCTTTTGCCTCATTGGAAATCCATTCGTTTTTATCGTCCACAGATGACTGATAAGACACATAATATTGAATCCAAAGATCCTGCAGGGATTCCACCGCGGTCCGCATATCCGTCACCTTGGACTCCACAAAAGAATTCTCGGTCAGCCGATCCATAATAAAACCGGATAAAACAGAAGATAAAAGAATCGTCAACGTAAAAATCAGCAGAAATTTTCGAAAAATCGAACTCTGGCGGAACGAGCCTGCACGTTTGCGCTGCCGGCTGCCGGATTTATCCACAATTATTTCACCTCAAATTTATATCCGATTCCCCAGACCGTCTTAATCTGCCAGGAATGCGAGGGATCCTCCACCTTCTCGCGCAGGCGCTTGATATGAACGTCCACGGTTCTGGAATCGCCGAAGAAATCATATCCCCAGATATATTCCAGCAGCTGGTCCCGCGTATAAACCTTGTTCGGATTGGAGGATAGAAAAAACAGAAGCTCCAGTTCCTTTGGCGGCATCTGTACCTCTGTGCCGTTTACTTTTACCGTATAGGTGGTTTTGTTTACCAATAAATTCGGATATACGACCTCCTCATGCGCTTCTTTTTCCGTATTGCTTGTCCTGCGCAGAACAGCCTTGACTCTTGCGGTAAGTTCCTTTGGCTCAAAGGGCTTTACCATATAGTCGTCGGCACCCAGCTCTAATCCCAAAACCTTGTCAAAAGTCTCGCCTTTTGCCGAAAGCATAATAATTGGAATCTGACTGATTTTTCGGATTTCACGACATACCTGCCATCCGTCCGCACCGGGCAGCATAATGTCCAGCACCACCAAATCCGGGGTCGTGGACTTAAAAATTTCGATTGCTTTCAGTCCGTCATTTGCGATCTTTACATCGAATCCTTCATTCTCCAAATAGAGTCTGATTAATTCGCAGATATTTTCGTCATCATCCACTACCAACACTTTTTGCTTTATATATTGAGCCATACCGATTCCTCCTTTTCTTTTTGTGATCCATGCATTATAATTGCATGTGCAGGCCAATGGATGCATTATACCATAAAGACAAATAATTTACCAACAAAAAGCAAAAGAAACCTTACGTCTGTAGATTATGCCATGGTTATATGTTATTCTGGTGGCAAAACTGTGTAAAAAGGCACGAAAGATCACCTGCACGATACACGGCTCCGTGATTTCCGCCGCTGCCTTGAAAATAAAACTGGAGGTTATTCATATCTATGAAATTAGGAATCGTGGGACTGCCCAACGTCGGCAAAAGCACGCTTTTCAACGCACTGACAAAAGCAGGCGCAGAAAGTGCCAATTATCCGTTTTGTACCATTGAACCGAATGTCGGCATCGTTGCCGTACCTGACAAAAGACTCGACGTGCTTGCACAGATGTATGCCCCGGAAAAAATAACGCCGGCGACAATCGAGTTTTTGGATATTGCAGGATTAGTAAAGGGGGCCAGCAAAGGAGAAGGACTCGGCAACAAGTTCCTATCCCATATAAGGGAAGCAGATGCCATTATTCACGTTGTACGCTGCTTTGATAATGACGATATTATTCGGGTCGAAGGCTCCTCCTCCCCTGCCGGAGATACACAGACCATTAACTTTGAGCTGATCTTTTCAGATATCGAGCTTTTGGAGCGCCGTATCGATAAAACAGGAAAATCAGCAAAAAGCGGCGACAAAAAGCTTTTGGCCGAACTGGACATGCTTCGGCGGATCAAGGCACATTTAGAGGAAGGAAAGCCCGTCAGAACAATGGATTTAACCGAGGAGGAGGCTACCTATGTCAAGTCCCTTTTCCTGCTTACAGCAAAGCCGGTCATTTACGCTGCCAATATCGCAGAGGATGATACTGCTGCACCTTCGGCATGTCCGTACGTAAAAGAGCTTTCCGAAATTGCCCGGCAGGAACATGCACAGCTCATCGTAGTCTGCAGCAGGCTGGAGGAGGAAATCGCCGCCCTGGAGGATGCGGAAAAAACTGAGTTTTTAGAAGCCCTCGGAATTCGGGAATCCGGACTTGAGCAGCTGATCACCGCGGGCTATAAGCTGTTAGGATTGATTAGCTTTCTAACTGCCGGTCCGAAGGAGGTGCGCGCTTGGACAATCGCAAAGGGTACAAAAGCGCCGGGCGCCGCAGGTAAAATCCATTCGGATTTTGAACGCGGCTTTATTCGTGCCGAAGTCGTTGCATATGACGACCTGATTGCCTGCGGCAGCTACCAGGGCGCAAAGGAAAAAGGACTGGTTCGTTCTGAAGGGAAAGAATATATCATGAACGACGGCGATGTGACGCTGTTTCGTTTTAACGTATAAGCGTTTGGACAAGATCGTACTAAAAAAACGCATGATCGTTGATTGCATTCCGGCAGATCCTGTAGTATTATGTGGCTGCAAAAATAATATCAAATTAATTAGAAGAAGGGATTTGAGGCATTATGACATATAAGCTTGCGATCGTTGGCTACGGCGGGATGGGCGCGTATCATCATACCAGAATTAAAGAAGCCGTACCGGAGATTGCGGTTGTCGGCGCATTTGATGTGCGGGAGGAACGACAGGAGGCCGCCAGAGCGCAGGGGCTTCATGCATATGACTCTTTTGAGGCACTTGTACAGGACCCTCAGATTGATATTGTCACCGTCGCGACGCCGAATAATTATCATAAGCAGCTGGTGATTGATTGTCTGCGCGGCGGCAAGCATGTTGTCTGTGAAAAACCGGTAGCCATGAATGCGGCAGAGCTCGAAGAAATGATGGCAGTTGCCAAAGAAACGGGCAAACTGTTCAGTATCCATCAAAACAGACGCTGGGACAAAGATTTTGTCATTATTAAAAACATTATTGACAATAAGCTTCTCGGGGCGCCGTATATGATTGAAAGCCGTGTGCAGGGTTCAAAACGTGTCCTGTCAGGATGGCGGGGATATAAAATGAACGGCGGCGGCATGGTACTGGATTGGGGCGTTCATCTGCTGGATCAGATTATGTGGATGATCCATGCTCCCGTAACGGAAGTATATGCACAGTTATTCGCTACATATTCTACAGAAGTAGATGACAACTGCAAATTGATTCTGCGTTTTGCGGATAAAACCTCTGCAATCATCGAGGTCGCAACAAACTGCTTTATTCCGCAGGCACGCTGGCATCTCACTTGCACCGACGGAACCGCAGTGATACACGATTGGTCCTGCAGCGGTACGATGATGAAGCTCTCGGATGAACGGGACCTCGGATGGACGGATGAAATTGTCTATACAGAAGCCGGACCTACCAGAACCATGGCGCCGCGTCCTCGCGAAACCACCCAAGAGCTTCCATTGCCGGAGGTGGTCTCGGATTGGAGCGATTTCTATAAAAACATTGCTGCAGTAATCGAAGGAAAAGAAGCATTGATCGTGAAGCCGGAGGAAGCGCTGCGCGTGATGAAGGTAATTGATCTGTTATTCGAGTCCGACCGGCTGCACAAAAGCATTTCCTGTAATATATAGGGACTCGATACCGTTTGATTTGCAGTTATTCGGCAAAAATAAAAGGGGGGCTTTCTCTGCCGCATCAGGTACGGCAAAAGAAAGCCCCCTTTTATTTTTCAGAATGATTATTCAAAGCAACGGTCCTTCATGGATACAAACCGGCGCTTCCCTGCCGGAGGGTATAAAAGCCGGTAAAATATTTGTCGCTGCATACAGGAATCAATTCTGATCAAGTTTTCTTGAATGTGCATTGATTGTGCACATTTAATCGCTGTAAGCACATGCAAAGAATGCGATTAAAAAGCCCAGCAGTCCGTTAAAATAATACAGCAGCCCCCATAGCAGACCGAAAAATGAAAAAGACACAAACAGAAAATATGCACCTACATGAACCGCATAGCAGCATGCAGAAACCGCAAGAAAGTTTTTTGTAAAAAGATATCCAAAAAAGCATGATACAAATGCAGACACCGGAAGAAACAGCATTTTATAATACATAATATGCAGCTCCGGATTGCTGATGATTGTATTGGCAAACAAATGAAATGTACAAACGGATAAAAGTTGAATAATAAATACAAAAAAAAAGCTCCGGATCTGAAAACGTCTCCGTCCGGAGCATGATTTTCTTTTTACCAAATGGCCGTCAGCTCTGTTCATATCTACTCACAATTCATATAAAAACAAAAACCCGGACAATCATTTGTCTGGATCTACATCCGTCCGCAGGATGACCGGCTGCAGCAAAAGGCTTGCAGCACAGTCATTTTATACGGATCATAAACAAGATACTCAATTAAAAAGAGAATATGCCCGGTCGACATCTCCGTCTGCTTCTGCTTCTGCTTCGTTCAGTTCAGCAAAGACATCTACATGACAGGGGGCAATAATATAGATCAAATCGGAAACCTTCTGTATATTTCCGTCCAGTGCATAGCAGCACCCGGATACAAAATCAAAGATACGTTTGCGATCGCCTGTATTTGTGACATATTCCAGATTTAATACAATTGTCATCTGTGCTCTCAGGTGCGAACAGATTGCCTGACAATTGTCAAATTCAGTTGGTTTGGACAACACAACACGCAAGCCCTGGCTATTCCCCATACCGACCATTTTATGACCCTCCTCTTTTTCTTTTGTATCCTGAAAAGATACAGCCGACCGATCACTCGTGTTTCTTTGTGATGAGAAACCTCTGCTGCTTGTATTCAACCTGGAAGTAGAAGAAATATTTTTGTAACGGCTTTTTTCAGCTACTACGAAATCGTCATCGTCTAAAACCGCCTCTGCTGCGGAGTCCGTATCCTCTTCCTGAACATACGCCTCTTCCTCATCGTCATACTCCGCGACATCGTCAAACCCGATAAACTGCCTGAACCGGCTCTTAAGATTCGTCATTTTGTTGCCTCCTCATCCTTTGTGCATGTAAAAATCCTTTGTAAGTCATTAAACAAGAACGTTTAATGAAAAATCCCTGTCCCGACACGGATGAGCGTGGCGCCTTCCTCAATTGCCGTTTCAAAATCGCCGCTCATACCCATGGAGAGACAAGACATATTTATATTATGCATGCTTTCCCTTTGCATGTCAATAGATATTTTCCGTAATCCGCCAAAAATTTTTCTAAGTTCCTTCTCTTCCGCACCCAATGGCGCCATGGTCATTAACCCATCAATTACAATGTGGTCCAACTTCAAAAACGCTTCCACAAAAGGCTCTAATTCATCAGGATGCAGACCGTGCTTGCTTTCCTCCCCCGAGATGTTCATTTGCAGCAGACAATGTGCGGTCAAGCCGCGCGCAGCGGCACATCTGCTGATTTCGCCGGCAAGATGCAGACTGTCCAGGGAATGAATCAGATCAACCTTATCAAGGATATACTTCACTTTATTCGTCTGTAAATGGCCGATTAAATGCCAGCGGACACAATCAGCGTGTTCTGCTGCGGCAGGAAGTGTCTCGATCTTATCCAGAAGAGACTGGACTCTGTTTTCACCAAACACATACTGCCCGGCCGACATTGCTACCGCAACTTCTGCGGATGTAACCATTTTGCTGACAGCAACCAGCGTAATCTCCTCCGGTTTCCGGCCGACACGTTCTGCGGCACGTGCGGCACGGCTGCGGATCTCATTCAGATTTTCTTCTATATGCATCAAAAATGCTCCATCCTTTCCGCCATTTCGGCAATTGGCTATCGGGCAGCGGCTCGCGGCTCTGCGGCACATCTCGGAACGCCGCTGTGTCCCGTGATATCATCGATGAAATACCTGCCCTTCTTTGACACGCTCATGCTCCACAATATAAATATCATTGACTCTGAGTGCAGCAGTACCATCTTCCGGCTCAAAATAAGACTGGCTTGTAACAATTGCATATTTATCGTTTTGAATCAAGATATTCACATATATATATTCAATATAGCTTCCGCGGACAAGTGCAAGCGCGGCAGTAACGCCAGCTGCATCCCAATCAAATAAAGCGCGCAAAGGTACTTTAATTCCTTCCTGGAAGTCGACGACTACCTCTCCCTCCATTTCGCGTTGGGAAATACTGCCGGATAAACCTGAGGTACATTTTAAAAGAAGGGTATGGTCTCCATTTGCTTCAATCACAGAGATAATCGTTCCCTCCGCGGAAAAACTTCTGTCATTTGATTTTACAGTTACCGTTTTGTCCCTTGAAAGTGCATATTGCGTCGGATTTTCAACATCCACCGCAATATAATATACAACATCCGGCGTAATACGCGCCACCGCACTTTCAGCAGTTACCTGGGTTTTCGGACTGTAGGAAAGTGCGGGGGTAAGCGACCAGATATCTGCAGCCCCGGCAAAAGCAGGCTTTTCTCCATTAAAAAGCGCGTTGCAATAAGCATCTGCCTTTTTCGCCAGATCTGTCGTCGCCGCCTCATTTCCATCCGTATAAAAAGAAATAACGCCTGAAGTCCGCGCAATAATTTCATGCATAGCGCCGGACAGCTGTGCCAGCAGTCCTTCCCGCTCCTTCTGAAGCGATTTGATATATACATCTGAGGTCTCTAAATGAGATACGATTTCATTCCGCATATCGAACAAAGCCTTCAATTCACTGACAATTGTGCCGTAACCGCTGAGACTGCCTGCGGCGGCAAGCTGCGCCAGCTCTTTTTGGCAGGCTGCAATGCTGTTATCAATGGCGCTGAGATCGCCTTCCTCTCCAACGGAAACAAAACCATCGGACTGCCGGGCCGCGGCAATCTTGCTTTCTACTTTTTTCAGATCCTGCAGCAGGCTTTCATATTCCGGCTGGACAATATAGCCAATGACCATACCAACGGATACGCGTTCACCCTCATTTACATTCGGCACCATTTTCCCGGCAGCGCCTGCCGTAACAGTTTCTTCATTCCGCAGGAAGCGCATATTCCCCCGAAAACCGTTTTCAATGATTCCATTCGTAATATATCCGGTTTGAATTTTATTATCAAACTTTCCCTTTACTAAGGTTACCACCAGCAGAGCCGTTAAAAGAACGAAAAAAATACTTACCCGGAGAGCAGCGCCGAGTTTTCCCTTTTTCTTTTCGCCGCGCTGCCGGATGCGTTTGGCATATGCCCGCGTATGCTCTGACTCTTCCTTCCGGGAATTTGAATTTTCTTTTCGAAGAGGCTCTGCAGGCTTTTTTTGCTTTGTTTTTTCAACGCCAAGGATCTTTTTTCTGCTTTTGCCGGCATGGGACTTCTGCGCACGCTTCTCTTTTCCAAACAGGTCGTCATGCGCCGAAACCTGAAGCTCCACATCGCTTCCCGGACCGCTTTCCTCCTCAGAAGCAACAGGAGCAGGAGACGCAGCACGGTTTGAAGCAGAAGAGGCATTTTGCCGGTATTTTGATTCTGACGGATGGCTTTCGGCAGCTTCCCCGCTCCCGAGACGCACCAGTCTGAACCGTGACGCATCCACATCTGAAAGGCCTGTTGACTGTACTTTTTTTATCTTTCCCTTATTTTTCTCATTCTCAGACATCAGAAACACCCTTCAGCCGCTGCGCCGCCAGCATAACAGCTAATTTCACATTGGAAAAAATCAGTCCGCCCTGCATATATGCGGTATACGGAGGGATCATAGGTCCATCCGCGCTCAATTCAATAGAAGCTCCCTGTACAAACGCACCTGCCGCCATAATCACAGGCGCCTCATATCCGGGCATATCCCATGGTTCCGGTACAACAAATGCATCTACAGGCGCCGCTGCCTGCACCGCCTGACAGAATTGCTTTAAACGCAGCGGATCATGAAACTGAATCGCCTGTATAATATCACCGCGCGGTTCGGTACTGGACGGCGACGTCTGAAAGCCCATCTTTTCAAAAAACCTGGCTGCAAACACCGCACCTTTCAGACTTTCCGCCACAACATGAGGTGCAAAATAAAAGCCTTGTATCATACTGCGGTTGCTATTCAGGGAAGCGCCCACATGCTTTCCGAGACCAGGAGCGGTCAGGCGCTGTGCACATACCTCCACAAGTTCCTGTTTTCCTGCAATATAACCGCCGCTGAGGGCCAATCCGCCTCCGGGATTTTTAATCAATGAGCCGGCAATCAGGTCCGCCCCTACTTGTGTTGGCTCCATCTGTTCTACAAATTCACCGTAGCAGTTATCTACCATCACAATGATTTCAGGATTGATCTGCTTTACAATTTTGATAATCCGCTGCAGCACCGGGATCGTAAGTGCTTTTCGAAAGCTGTATCCGCGGGAGCGCTGAAGCATAACCATTTTGGTCCGGGCGGTAACAGTCTCCCGGATCGCCTCATAATCCGGTTCATAACAATCCCCGCCCGGTTCGTCGCCAGTGTATTTCAAATCTATCTGCCGGTAGCGGATGCCGAAATCTTTTAAAGAACCGCTGCTAAGCGCTCCCCTTTTCTTTTCACGGATTCCGATTACCTCTTCCAGCGTATCGTACGGCTTTCCGGTAACCGCAATCAATTCATCTCCCGGCCGCAGAATTCCATACAAGCAGACTGCCAGCGCCTGTGTGCCGGAAATAATCTGACTGCGCACCATTGCGTCTTCCGTACCGAACGTTTCCGCATAAACCGCGTCCAATGCATCACGGCCCGCATCGTCGTAGCCGTATCCGCTGGTTCCGGCAAAATGCCGCTCCGCAATTCCCTGATTTTGTAGTGCCTTAAGCACCTTCATCTGATTATAATCCCGGATCCCATCGATCTCCGCAAATTGGACTGTAAGCTCCGACTCAGCAGCCACGGCGGCTTCATATATACTCCGACTGATTCCGTATTCCTGTTCCAAAAAATTCCGCAGCATGTCCGACTCCTTTTCTTTCGTAAAATAGTGCTATATTCTTGTCTATTATACACCCGCTCGGTAGGTGATTCAAGTATGGCCGCCGTCCCGTGTTACGGCGATTCATACAGAAACGTCTGAAAGAGCTCCGCATTACAAGATACATTGCCTATAACCGGAAGCTGTATATCATACCGTTCGTATATACGTAAAAAGACCGGCCTCCATTCGGAATCAATCGTCAGAATCAGCTTGACGGAATAGAATACAGGATCCTCCGACGCACCGCTTACAGACCGGACCTGCCGCTTATAGAACACCGTCCCGCGCTGCGGCTCTAATTCATACTGATAAGTGAACAGTTCCTGTCCCGGCACAGCATCTGCCGTGCCTTCCAGAGGACGCAGCAGCAGGCGCGGCAGAGAGAATTGTTTCCCGGTTCAGCACATAATTCGTCAGATTGCGCGGAGAGAGCCCGTAAGCTTCCTCATACATGCTGTCTGTAAGCATGTCGGGCGTTTCGGTCCATACGGCGCCGTTCTCGTCAACGGAAAGCGCACGGTAACGCCGAATTTCATTTTCCCGAAACACAATCCGCTCTCCAACCTTTTTCAGCAGACTGACACTGACTGCCTCTGTTGTCATTTCATGCTCCTGAATGACGCGGACATTTCGTACGCTCTGCTGATAATTGATAAAGAATACGTCGGCGGAAACCGTACCGGCGGTCTCGCTGCGCAGGGACGGAATCAAACGGAAAACATGCATTGCAATAAAAAGATTTTCTTCAGGCGTAAACTGTGCCGGGGTTCCGTCCGCGGGCTTCGGAAGAAGCTCTGAGGAAAAATTTGCCGCAAACGGCGGAGCGCCGTTTAGATTCGGAATCCCGGCAGTATTTTGATGAAAAGAAAGCATAACGGCAGACAGTAAAAGGATAAACGCAGCGCAGCCGGTTATCAGTCTTGTGGGAATTTTCATTATTTTGCAGCAGTTCTGCCGCTGATTTCCCCGCCGATAAAGTATCCCATCAGCAGGTGGCCCGTGGGTCTGTATATACCGGAGGCAGCCCCGGACTTTTCATGGTACCGCAGACCAGTCCTGGCCGTCATATTTTTGGCCTTACGGCTGTCATAGATCATATACGGCACCGCATCATGCGTATGGGTCCGCAGCGACAGCGGCGTTGGATGATCCGGCAGCACCAGAATCCGGAAATCATCCGCCATTTTTTCAAGGGCACGGAATACCGGCTGTAGAATCTTTTCATCAATCAGTTCAATCGCCCGTACTTTATTTTGAATTTCGCAGCGATGGCCGCATTCATCAGGCGCTTCTACATGCAGATACACAAATTCGCCGCCGGACCGGAAATAGTTGATCGCCGCATCTGCCTTTCCGGTAAAATTTGTGTGAATATTGCCGGTCGCATTTTCGACATTTAAAATGTCCATTCCGGCGCAGAGACCGAGACCTTTTATTAAATCCACCGCAGACACTACGGCCCCCCGCACATGATATTGCTCAAAAAAATTCGCCAGGCCGGGCCGCCTTCCCATTCCCCAAAGCCAGATCGAATCAGCCGTATGCAGCCCCTTTGCCTTTCGCGCCGCATTGATGGGATGATCCTTCAGCAGGCGGCGGCTTTGTAGCATCAGATCCAGTAATACTTTGCCGTCCTTTCCTTCAGGTAAATATTCCCCTACCCGCCGTGTCAGGATATCATGCGGAGGCGTACAGCGGATATCCGGATCTCCCGGAAGTTTCATAATCACACAATGGCGGTAGCTGATGCCGGGATAAAATAAAATCCGGTCTGTATGCAGCCGCTCGTTGAGATAACGGATCAGGATTTCGGATTCTGCCGTCGTAATCTCGTCGGCACTATAGTCCTCCATGATACAATCCTCATATAAGGGACCGCCGGAGAGCGTCACAAGATTGCAGCGAAGCGCTAAATCCGTCTCCTGCATTTCAATTCCCATACTTACCGCTTCCAACGGCGAACGTCCCGTATAATAGATATCCGGATTATAGCCTAATACCGACATATTGGCAATATCGCTTCCCGGAGGATTTAAATGATCCGGCACGGTTTTCACCAGACCGATTTCACTGTACGGCGCCAGACGGTCCAGCCCCGGGGTAACAGCCTTTTCCAAAGGCGTTACGCCTCCAAGCTCCGGAATCGGATAGTCTGCCATGCCATCGCCTAATAAAACGAAATATTTCATGCAAAGCACCTGCGCATTCTGTCAAATTCAATTTCAGATTCTATTATACATCACAGCCATATTCACTGCAAAGTCTATTTTTAATCGCTTCGGGCAGCCAATTCATCCGCGGACAGGCCGACCAGATGCCCGGCGTTCCCCGGGACTTTCTCAAAATTTCTTCTAAAACATGCAGCTGTGCCGCACCCACCAGAATACGGGCTCCGGTGATCCTCCCTAGCACATCTACTGCCGTAATGTATTGTTCTGTACGCAGCATTTCTGTTTTTGCTCCCGACGGACCGCACCACAGCGCAATTACAGGAGGCGCCTGCTCCTGAAGCTCATATGCCAGGTCCAGCAGTGTATCTTCCTCATAGTCCGGCGGCTGTACGGAAAGCACAGGTTCGTTTTTGTCCACTTTTTTACCTGCGCCGGGGTCTGTGTCTGCCCGCGTCTGCGGACGGAGCTGTGCAATACGGGCGGAGAGTGCCGCAATATGTGCGGCAGAGGTTCCGCAGCAGCCGCCCAAAATGACGGCACCTGCTTCTGCAAGCGCTTCACATGCTGCGGCAAAATCTTCCGGCGTTTGTGTATAAACTGTTTTTCCCTCTATGATCTCGGGCAGACCGCAGTTCGGCTTTGCAATGATGGGTAAATGGGTATTGCGCCTCATTTCTTGAATCACAGGAAGCATCCGCTCCGCACCGAAGCTGCAGTTCGCACCGACTGCGGATACGCCCCAGTGCGTCAAATGCGCTGCACACGCGCCCGGCTGATCTCCCATCATCGTCCGTCCGTTTTCTTCAAATGCCAGTGTAGCAAAAATCAGCGGCAGCGGCTGCTGTCTGCCAAAGCTGCCCGCAGGCACGGAGGCGCCGTCCTCACCGGAAACAATTCCGCCAAAATGTGCGCGGATACAATCTTTTGCTGCAAACACGGCGGCTTTCAGCTCATAAAGATCCGTAAACGTTTCAAAATGAATGATATCCGCGCCTGCCTTAAGCGCAATTTCCACCATATCATAAAACATCCGATATGCCTCATCAAAGGAAAGGTCTCCTGAAGGAAGCATCATGCGTCCAATGGGGCCGGCTGAAAAAGCAACGGCCGCCCCTGTATCCGCAGCCGCCCTCCGGGCAAGCTGCACGCCCGTCCGGATAATCGCCTCCTGCTTTTCGGCAAGGCCGTATTTGGCAAGCGCAAACACATTTGCAGCAAATGTGTTCGTTTGAATGTATGCACTCCCGGCTTCCGCATACGAGCGCAGCACATTGTATACGGAATCCGAATGGCTGAGATTCCATTCTTCCGCACATCCTTCCAGTCCGTACTGCATCAGCATGGTTCCCTTGGAACCGTCATATACAACATATCCATTTTCCATACGAACTTCCCTCCTTCTGCAGGTTTTGAATACGCGCCGTCACGGATTTTCCGTTCCGCCCTCCGCTTCCGCACCTTTCTTTGGGGAAGACGGCACAGACGGCAGAGAAAGCAATTCTTCCGAAGTTTCCCGCAAAATATAGATTGGACGCTTTTTCACCTCGAGATAAGTTTTTGCAAGATACTGGCCTAAAATGCCAATGCTGAAAAGCTGTATTCCGCTGAGCATGAAAATAATGCAGATCATAGACGCCCATCCGTAAGCAGAACCGCTCCAGATTAATTCTCGGATCACAATTACAATAATTGCGATAAAAGAAAGAAAACATAATAAAATACCGACAATTGAGGAAATTGCCAGGGGCGCCGTGGAAAATGCTACAATTCCTTCAATAGAATATAAAAGCAGCTTCCAAAACGACCACTTTGTCTCCCCGTCGATACGTTCAATATTTTCATACTCCAGCCATTTGGTCCGATATCCGACCCACCCGAATATTCCTTTTGAAAAACGGTTGTATTCCGAGACACGAATGATCGAATCAACCATTTTACGGTTCATCAGGCGAAAATCCCGCGCTCCGTCAACAATATTAGTCTTGCTGATCTTCCGCATAATTCTATAAAAACAACGGGCAAAAAAAGAACGGATCTTGGGCTCGCCCTTTCTGCTTACGCGGCGGGTTGCCGCACAATCATAGCCCTCTTCCTCCAGTGTCCGGATCATTTCCGGCAGCAGTGAGGGCGGGTCCTGCAGATCCGCATCCATAATGGCAACATAGTCTCCCCTGGAAGCCTCCATACCGGCATACATCGCCGCTTCTTTTCCGAAATTTCTGGAAAAGGACAGATACCGGACCCGCGGATCCTCTGCTGCATATGCTTTCAAGAGTGCCAGCGTACCGTCCTCCGACCCGTCATCCACAAAAATAAATTCAAATTCCTTATCCGTAATTTCGCCTGCAATTCTTTTGATTTCCTCCCAAAAATGCGGCAGCGCCTTTTCTTCATAAAAGCACGGTACAATGATCGATATTTTCTTCATTGTTTCTGCTCCGCCTCCCTTATTGCAATCATCTTTTATCAAAGCGGTCCTTCCCCCAGCCGCCGCATCA
>ERZ779746.528-NODE-528-length-19564-cov-2.682967_pt1 | contig 19564 bp, 22 predicted proteins | sample MGYA00511888_ERZ779746 | MGnify/ENA primary metagenome ERZ779746 (study PRJEB29588, sample SAMEA1964695) | human gut metagenome | biome: human gut; feature: human-associated habitat; material: faeces | place: Denmark | collected 2008/2010 ... | reverse complement strand
TATCGAAATGGCGATATCCGATCTCCACTGCGTCGCATACGGCTTTTGCTGCGTCCGCATCGTCAATAAACCATGTGCCCAGACCGAGTTTCGGAATTTGAACGCCGTTTGTCAGCGTATACATTTCTTCAAAAATCATAAATCTTTACCTCCATCATGATTCTGCGGGAAGGGACAGTACAGCCGTTACGCTTCCGCTTCCCAGAATATCTCTTAATTCTTGTTTGGTTACATCATTGATCTTTCCAAGCCTTGTGAAATTCCACGAGTTGGTATCGTAGTAGATCACGAACGAGTTGCCCTGATATAAAATCAAGTCTCCTGCGTCTGTGCTGATCTGCTCGTCGTTTCTCGGAAGGCTTTGCGGAAACGGGCCGACTTTTTCCATGCTGGCGTAATCGTTCATGTCAATTGTGATCGGACCGTCCTTCAGCAGTTCGATTAAGGCTTCCGTAGAGGAGTTCTCCACAAGGATAGCGGTAAGCAGATGATCGCCAATTTGAATGTTCATCATAGTCTCTTTTTCCTCCTGATCTGTATTGGGTTGAGAATCCGGCTCTGTTGATTCGGATTCTGTATCGGATGCCGAGGGCGTTTTGGATTGTGTTCCGGATTCAGATACTGTATTGTCAGATGTGGAACCCGAGCCGGGAATTTCTCCTTTGTCTCCGTTGCTGCAGGCAGTAACAGTAATTAAAATCATAAGCGACAACAAAATGCTAAATAGCCGTTTCATCATTCACGCCTCCTATTAAACAGACTTGCCCATTTCACAGGCTTTTTCTAAAGCCGAATGTCCCTTGATTGCCCCTACGGCGCTAACGCCACCGCAGAAAAGGACACCGGCGAACTTCGCTTTCGGGAAGCAGTCGACCCAGCCGGTAAGTCCTTTGATTGCGCCGTCTGCTGTGGTATCTTCATCCTCCGTAGCCGTTGTCAGCAAATACACGTCACGGAAGGCATAGTCGGAATCGTACAGCGGATTGGCTCTGTCCAGCATGGTCTTCATCTGACCGCACATTTCGTAATAGTAAATCGGGGTAGCGAATACCAACACATCGGCTGTTCTCATCTCCTGCGCTATCGTGTCCGCATCATCGTGAATCACGCATCGATGCGGTTTCAAACAGGCAAGGCAACCCTTACAGAATCCGATGGTCTTGTCGTAAAGGCAGATTTTTTCCACCCGATTGCCCGCTTCCTTCGCTCCGCTGATGAACGCATCGGCAAGCGTTTCGGAATTGCCGCCCTTGCGGGGGCTTGTAGATATGACTAAGATATTTTTACTCATTTCTCATTTCTCCTTATAGAAAAGATTTTATAAACACAACTGTGCTGAACAGAATCAAAACCGTTCCAAACACTTTATTCATATGACGAAAGCTGTGATTTCCCGTTTTTCTTTTTATGAAAGCCACCGCCGCCGTCAGCGATCCCCACCAGATATATGTACCGATAAACACACCGGCTACAAGCTGTATGCCACCCGACCATCCTGATTGACTCGTAATTCCAAAATAGGAGAAAGCAAACAGAAAGGTTAGGATTGCCGCCGGATTCGTGATGCCCACTGCAAATGAGGACAGAAACACCGGGATACTGCCGGTTACCTGCTTCTGCGGTTTTCTCACTTCCTTTTTTCGCAGGATCAGGCTGAGCCCCATCACAAGAATCAAAGTACCTCCGAAAATATTGATTATAGTCTGATACTTTAGTAAAAAGTCCGAAACAAGCGTCAGACCGAATGCGCCGACACAGGCATAGAAGCAATCGGCAACGGAGGAGCCAAGTCCTGTCAAAAGTCCGGCTTTGACGCCTGTGCTGTAAGTTCTCTGTACTGTCATCGCTCCCACAGCGCCCACCGGCATACCGAAAAGGAGTCCGATCAGAATTCCTTTCAACAAATAACTTCCCACTCCATCACCGTCCTTTTTCGGGGTAAGGGAAAGACTATGCCGCCATCCCCTTACCGGAAAACCTTATGCACAGCAGCACTGCTTTCTCGTGAGTATCTCGCCTTTGGCGTCGGGAATATCCATGATGATTTTTCCGACCTCCGGCACATAGATATGACCGGAAAGTGGGTTTTTAATGCTGACAATCGGAGCCGTCAAGGTCGCTTCCAAGTCAGAGCGCTCAAAGCTCAAATCAGTGTCGATCATCTCACAGTTTATCAGCTTCAGGTTTTTGCAGTAGCAAAGAGGCTGTGTGCCGATGATTTGGCAGTTTTCAAAGGTGACATTCTCGCTGTACCATGCCAGATATTCGCCCTTTACAACGCTGTTTCTGACTGTGATGTTTTTTGCGTGCCAGAAAGCGTCTTTTGTGTCAAAGGTGCAGTCCTCAAATACCGAATCGGTGATGTACTGGAAGGAATATTTGCCCTTCATGCGCACATTTCGAAAATGCAGATGATCGGAGCGCATCATAAAATATTCGCTTTCAGCGGTGCAGTCCTCCATGTCGATACCTTGAACCGACCATCCAAATTCCGGTGAAATAATATCGCATCCACGCATTCTGACATTTCCGCATTCACGCAGTGCTTTGATTCCGTGCAGCTTGGTATCGCTGATTTGAATATCGTGCGAGTACCACAGCGCCGCACGGCAAAGCTCGGTCATTTCCGATTCGGCAATTTTCAGCCCATCGTCATGCCAGAAGGGATAGCGGAGATTGAAAAAGCAGTTTTCCACTGTGATCTCTTTGCCTTCCTTAAAGGCGCTCTCGCCGTCTGCCGGACCGTCAAAATTGCAGTTTTTCACGACAATATCCTGCTGCCCGTATAAGGCTCTTTCTTCATCAAAGGTTTTACCTGTAATCATAGTCATATATCATTTCCCTCCGTTCTACGCTATGCTTTCATTTTTTGGTCTTTTTCAAGCTTGTAAACCAAATAGTCAAGACAGTCAATCTGCTTTTGGTCTTTATGAAGGTCATCCAGCAGGGAGCGTCTGTGCGTTGCCAGCAGCTTCAGCCCCTCCGCTACTTTTTCTTTCCGCAGATCTTCTACGAAGGTCTGAATGGTATCTTCATCACAGCCCGCATCTTTTAAGTTCTGAATGATGGCATTTTCGTTGTTCATATTGGCATCTCTTTTCTCTTGGATAAATCAGTCTACACGATTGATTAGAACCATCTTTGTATCCCAACCTTCCAATACCGGATTGTTCTCAACAGCAGCTTTGAATTCTTCGGTATAGTCAAAGTAACCAACCTTTGTGTATTCGCCGGTAACCTCAGCGTCTCCGAAGAAAAGGACAATACGGTTCGGCGCTGAGTAGTAAACTTCTCCTGCCTTTTCTGAGGTTACGGTTTCAGGATTGGATGGAATCTCATATCTTGAAGGAACGTCGTAATACTGCATGACTTCCCAGTTATCGTAATCGTCATAATGATAAATCGGGAGTCTCCAATTGGCTGTACCCACATGGCGAGCAATCGCTGCCGCTGTATCGTTGTCGTACAGATGCAGGATAAAGGGAGCGCCGTCGTCACCGAAGCAAACCTCAAGTTCGGTCGTTCTGTTGGGATTTTCACCAGAATTGGTATCTTCGCCTGTTTCGCTATTCGTACTATTAGGTCTGCTGTCTTGGTTTTGGCCTTCCGTCCTCTGAGAGGTACCATCACCTTGACTCCGATCCGTATTGGAATCGCTGCATCCGGTAAATGTAAGCGTAAGTGCGAGAAATAAAGCAAGTATGAAAGAAATCTTTTTCATAATCTGTTCCTTTCCTGCGCTGCACCGTGCAGCGCAAATCAAATTTTCTAAGCTCTTTCGGAGCTTCTGTCCTTATTATACTCTGTTTGCTCATATATAGTAAATACTTATATTAAATACTTATCTATAACCAACAGGCATAAATACTTTGCCTATTCGCTGATCAATATTGTCGGATTGGTATTCTTTATTTTGCCCGCTTCAAAATATGCAAAGCCGGTAAAGAGCAGGATCACAACGCCTGCCGGGAGAAGAACGCTTCCGACCGATGGAGCGGAGGCAAAATTGCTGATTCCCGCCAGCTTCATGACTGCCGACACCAGCGGATCGGTAAAAAGAGAGGCAAGAATTGTCCCTATCACAGAGCCAATCATCGCAACCATTCCGAAACGAAGAGCAAAAGTGAGTCTCAACTCTCTTGACCCAAAACCGACCGCTTTATAGATTCCTAAATCCTTCTGTTCCGCTGATAGGATTTTACTGCCGGTCATTACGGTTACAATTAAAATAAAGACGATCACCATGACATACATAAACACGATTAGCAGGTGCATGGCAGAAATGATTCCGAACAGCCCCGGCCATGTGTTTTCATGCACGTGGACATCACCGCCGTAAGCGTCCTCCAGCGCCTGTGTAATCGCCGCCTTCTGTGAAGTGTCTGCAAGGAAATAATGCCAGCACCAAATGTGCGGATTATCCCGTCCGATTTTTAAGTATCCCTCACGGCTCATGCCGATATTATCGCCCATGTCGTTGGCGCAGGAATAGATACCGGATACGGTATATTCGCCGCTGCCGCTGTCACCCCGAACCGTGACCGTATCGCCGACGGAAACGCCGAAGCTTGCCGCTACAAACTCAGTCAATACGATTTCGTTATCCGCTGTGCAGGTTCGGCCTTCTAAAATATGAAAGCGTTCCGGCTCCGAAATCACATTCGCCGTATAGTCCACACCGTTGACCGCCACGCCCGGCATAGCCAACAGGTAGGTGTCGGTAATATCCGTATAGGAACGAACCATGTTCTCTGCTTCCTCTGCGGTTAAATCGCCGAATACCTGTACGCCGATGTCATGATCTGCCGGGTTAAAGGCATCCATCATCCCTTTGCCGTCTGCACCTAACCATGCATTCATCCGCCCCACAAGAGAGGCAAAAAACACCAAAACGACTGCCACGGTCAGCGCACCAATGTAACGACGTTTTCCTATCACAAGCTGACGGAACGCAAGTCTTAATGGAACGCATTTTCCAAAAGCGGAGACAGATTTCTGAGGATGAAACCGCACTGCTTCCGTTTCACCCCGAATGGCTTTCATCGGCGTGATCCTGCCGATCTTTCGTGTCCGCAAGAGGATGAAGCCTGCCAAGAGAAGCAATATTGCCATGAAAGACAAGGCGATCCACGCCAAAGGCAAAGCGGTGGGAATCCGAATACCGGTGGTGGTCAGCGTCATGCTGCTTACCACCCGACTCAAAGGAATGGAGAGCAATAGCCCGCACACCATTCCGGCAATCATCCCGATGAGATATTGCCAAAGCTGAATCAGCCGCAGCTTGCGTGAGGTAAAGCCGATCGTTTTCAAAATCCCCATATTGACCGTATCCGCTTCAATGGTGCTGCTGATACTGTGGCTGAGCACGATCAGCACAACAAACAGAAGAACAGCGACAAATGCGACCAGCAGTCCGCTGAAAGCGTTTTGCAGAACCAGCATAAAGCCCGCAATGGCATCGTTGCTGTGCACAAACTCGGTATACTCTGCAAGGGCTGTATTTCCATTGATCATACTGTTTAGTTCTGAAACGGTCATCGTGTTGTCAGAAGAAAAAATATGAAGCATTGTGCCATTCCGAGCTAACGCATCAATGCCGGCGTTTTGCAGAATCGAGAGAATTTCTGCACGGTCGTTCTCGCAAATGAGAAAGCCCTTCATTCCGATCATGGAGCTTCCCATAAACGGATCTTCGTAAAAGCCCTTTACGGTCAATATCTTGTTTTTTCCGGCTCTCGCAATGGGAAAGGTAATTTCATCGCCGATCTGTATACCGAACATGGAAACCATAGACGGTGATACATAGACCTCTCCCGGCTGAATTTGATGGGGAGCGTCGGTATAATCGGATAAATCGTCCGTAAAAAAGCGGTAGCGGTTTTCTTCCGAAGCAAAGGTGATCAGCTGCCCCTCGCTGTCAGATTCCTGCTCGTTTGCGGTGTAATTGGAGAAAATAACTGTCTGCGTCTCAATTCGGTCAACCGCTTCAAGAGATTCGATATCTCCGATCAATTGTTTTGTATCGGGAACGCCCGAAACCCAAGCGGTCAGTTCTCCAAAACCGGCTCTCTGCATTTCGTTTCGGATATATGCACCTGAATTTGTCCATACGGACAGCACCGTCCCAAGAGAAGCCGCCACCAACAGCATGAGGATAAAAACGCCTGTCAGTCCGCCTTTGTGTTTTTTCAGATTTGCTTTTAACAGCGTTCTGTATTCCACAGCAAGACCTCCTTACCACTGCAAAGAAGTAAGCCATTCATTGACTTTAGACTCTCTTTTTTGCAGTTCTTCTGCGTGAAAGGCGGGCAGTTCCAACTCATCTAAAATGTTCCCGTCTTCCAGATACAGAATGCGGTTTCCGCGGACAGCCGCCCGAATGTCATGCGTAACCATCAGAATGCTTTGTCCGTTTTCGTGTAAACCGCTCAGCAGATTTAGCACTTGCTCACTGTTTGACTTGTTCAGCGCGCCGGTCGGTTCATCTGCAAACAGGATTTCAGGACAGTTCATCATGGCTCTTGCGATTGCCGCCCTTTGTGCTTCACCTCCGGACACCTGAGAAGGCAGACGGTCTTTCGCTTCCTCTGCGTGCATCCTGCAAAGAAGCTGATTTGCACGCTCCCGAACCGTTTTCATATCCTGTGTCCTGCTGACATAGCCTGCCACGGCAACATTTTCAAAGAGGGTAAGATTGCTCACAAGGTGCGTCTGCTGAAAGACAAATCCGAACCGTTTTGCCCGAAGCTCTGCCATTTTCTTTTCGTTAAAGCGACTGATTTCCACTCCGTCAAGTATGACCGTTCCGCCGGTAATGCTGTCCATACCGCTTAAAGCGTATAATAAGGTAGATTTTCCCGCTCCGGACGAACCCATAATCACTGTAAAATCACCTTTATAAATATCGACTGTGACGGATTTCAGTATTTGCGCTTCTTTGCCGCCCTGCGCAAAAGATTTGCACAGGTTTTTCGCTTGCAGCACGATATCTTTCATCTCACCGCCTCCATTCGTTCTGTGTCTTTTATAATCAGATTCTTTTTCCCGGTCTGTGTGTTCGGAAGGATTTCATTCACAAACTTCACATAGAACTGCACATAGCAGAGATTCTTTTCCATAAGTATCCCTTTCATCTGCGTTAGAATCTCAGCACGAATGGCGTTCTCTGATGCTGTTTCGGTAATTTCTGCAAGCATTTCAAAAGCATCCGGACTAATCTGTCGGAACTGATAATCACGAAGTCCCTCGATGCAAATGCCTTCCACTGCAAGCGGATGGAGAAACTCCCGATGACCGTTTCCGTCCTCAAACCACAAAATATCTTCGTTTCTCCCCAGCAGCCCTACAGCGCCGGTAAACGGATACCCGCTGTCTGCATCCGGCTCTTTGAGCGTAAGACTGTCGGACAGACGGTAGCGAATCAGCGGCTGTGCAAAATTATATAGGGAGGTCAGATACATATTGCCGTCTTCAACCTCGATCACATTCAGATCATCGAAGAGAATCATTCCGTCTGCGGGACTCATTTCCACACCGAGTGCAAGGGATTCGCTTGCACCGTAAAAGTTAATGACCTCGGCCTGAAAAACTTCTTCTAAGTAATGCCGCAGACTGGCTCCCAGCGGTTCGCCGCAGGAGATGACACGGAAGATATTTAACCGAACCTCTCCGCGTTCTACCAGTTCACCGAGTATTTTAATTGCAGAAGGATAACCGATAATCATATTCGGCTTGAATTCCCTGATTTGGCTAATCCACTCGGTAAGCGGCGTTTTAATATCCAGATACAGCTGTTTGGCGTGAACGCCGTCAATACCGTCGCCCACTGCCATCGCTCCGCCGTATCGACCGTCCGTTGCCGCAATGTAGACAATGCGTGGACCTTTGGCAAGCAGCCTTAATATTTGCGGCATGGACATATTCCATAGAGCGGCACGAATAATCCCCAACAGCATATTGTTCCATGCCGCCTCATCATAAACAAAGTATCCCGGCTTTCCGGTGCTGCCGGAGGAATGCACGATATGATATTTATCTTTGTACGGTCTGCGATCGGCTTTTTCTTCGGCATCAAACCGGCGAAGTTCTTCTTGCTTTAAATCCGGAACTGTGACAAGCTCATCAAAATGCTCCAGTAATGTTTTTTTATCCATCGTGGGAAATGCTGAGAGCGGGCAGGCGTCGATATTCTCTGCGGTAATTCCATTCTTTTCAAAGGTCTTGCGGTAAAAAGCGGAATGTTGATAGGAGAACCGCAGCAGGCTTCGCAGTTTTTCCTCCTGTAAATCGGCGATTTGTTCCCTCGTTTTCTTTGTATTCTGCTTCAGCCGATATAGCTCGCAAAGCAGCTTTAAGTATTTCACACGATTCACCTCGCTTCGATCTGAAAGGTGTATTGTATGTCGTAATTTTCTCTGTGGTAGTAATGCACCTCGCCTGTGCTTTGATTGAATACAATGCTCCACTCGGTCGATTCAAATTCTCCGAAGTTCTTTTTGCTCACACTGCCGAGAGCGTCACGCACATCATCCATACTCATGGTTTGCCGGTCGGTCAGCGCTTTTGTCAAAATATCGTACCGTTCATGGGACTGCGCTGTTCCGATGCCGTTTTTCTCTCCCTCTGTAAGATAGAAGTTGGTGACAACCGGCGTTTCGGTAACGATCATTTCGTTGTTCACATACTCGACAACCACGCTTTTTCCGTTGCAGTCGGCAAGCGCTATGTGCATCATATATCCCATAGAGGCGTGCATATCGTACTGCTGCAATCGTTCAACTGCTTCGCCTACATCTGCCGCCTGATCCAGCAGCAGGCGAATTGCCGTTGTCGTTGTGATATCCGGTCTATCTGTATCTTGATTGATCGTCGCATTGTCCTGAATCATATTGACCGAAACGGCAAGCCCCTTTTCATTCATGCCGTCCAGCGGAGCATACAGACAGATGACAGCCTGTGCCTGATCCGGCAGGTCGGACAGCCGCATTCCGCTCATATTGATAAAATCCGTGTTGACTGTGGATATAGAGGCATAGCCGCTCTCCGGCTTGCTTTGTACGATCATGGCGTTGCAGGTATTCCAGTCGAAGTTTCTGCCGAACAAGGAGTCGCCGTTTTCGTCCTTAACCGATATCGTGCTGCACCCGAACGGCATTCCGTCAAAAGAAAGCCCGTTTGCACCAGAGAACAGGTTTTGAGAAAGAAACGCAACAACCGCTGCATCGGAGGAAGCGCCGCCTTGTGCAAGAAATTCATCGAACATGGAGTTTCCTTCATATTTTACGGCGGACAGACCGCTTTCCAATTCGGTAACCGTTGTACTCGGCGTTATAACGGTGGTATTGTTTTCTGTTTCAATGCTCTGTGTACGCTCGGCATCTGTACTGACAGGCGACTCTGCATTTTTACCGCAGCCTGCTGACAAAGTTACAATAGCGGCAAGTACACAAAATAAAACGATCGTTCTTTTCATCCTTCCAAAGAGCCTCCTTACTTTCGTCCATTTTACAATTATAGTATAGCAATCGCATTGAAAAATAGAAAATACTTATATCAAATACTTATCTATGCTTGACGGCTATATATAGATTGTGATATATTATAGCTGATAACAGGAGGAGATTTTCATGGAATTTAGAGTTTTACAATATTTTCTTGCAGTAGCCAGAGAGCAGAGCGTTTCTGGCGCAGCAGAATATCTGCATCTTTCACAGCCAACTCTATCGCGTCAGTTAAAAGATTTGGAAGAAGAACTCGGCAAACAGCTTTTTATTCGGGGAAACCGTAAAATAACCCTGACAGACGAAGGAATGACGCTCCGCAAAAGAGCGGAAGAGATCGTACAGTTAGTAAAAAAGACTGAAGATGAAATCATACTTTCAGACGACAGCTTATCAGGCAATATTTATATCGGTGCAGGCGAAACCGACGCTGTGCGTATTCTCGCAAGGGCGGCAAATCAAGTGCAAGCGAGTTATCCCAAAATCTGTTTCCATATTTCAAGTGGCGATGCCACCGATGTCATAGAGCAGTTAGACAAGGGACTGCTTGATTTCGGCGTGCTTTTTGAACCTACCGATTTATCGGAGTACAATTATCTTCGAATTCCCGCAAAAGACGAATGGGGCGTCCTCATGCGGCGTGATGCGCCACTGTCAGAAAAAAGAATGATTATCCCGGAAGACTTGTGGGATAAACCATTGATCGTTTCCCGGCAAGCAGTCAATAAGAGCCGGGGACTGTTTGAATGGCTGGGTAAAGAGCCGGATGAACTTAATATTGTTGCCACCTATAATCTTCTTTTCAACGGCTCGCTGATGGTGGAGGAAAGAATGGGCTATGCGCTGTGTCTGAACCATATCATCAATTCCACCGGAGAGAGTAATCTATGTTTCAGACCTCTGTCTCCAAAACTTGAGACCAGATTGAACGTCGTATGGAAAAAATATCAGATGCTCAGTAAGCCGGCTGAAAAATTCCTTGAAAAATTGCAGGAACTTATAAAAACATAAACTTACTCTGTTTCTTTCTGATGTAATCTGTTTTCAGGTAGGAGGTTCACCTTCTCCTGTCACCAAAAGGGCATAATCCCCTCTTGGCGGCAGGTGGTACTTTTTCATTTATTATCTGCGAATCATATAAAGCGGTAAAGCAGCTAAAAAAACACAGTCATTCTCATCGAAAACGACTGTGTTTTTGTTTATAATATAAAGTGCTGATATCCCATCAAACTAAATTGAATCGGGAATATCTGTTGCCTCAATCTTAAAAATAACAGGTCTTAATCCATCGTTGCAGCTACTGATTGCCATTTTGGGTTCTTTTGCCCAATCGTCAAAGAAGAAGCCGTTTTCTCCTGCTCCGTTTGCGAGAGCAAATACATATTGATAAATACAATTCCACGCTGTATCACAAAACCCCTCCGGCTTTTTTACGCCGCCTGTAAATACCTGACCTTCCCGAAACCGTGAACAGGGTCCAAGTCCGGGTTTGGCGTATTGTGAAGCAATCTCCTTATCAAAGGTTGTTTTGAGAATTGTAATTTTAACCTTATTCATAACTAACCTCCCCATTAGTACCAATCATGCTTTTCGTTTCGGTCAAGAGCAGCAATATCCTCCATTTCCTTGTCCGTCAGTTCAAAATCAAAAACGGAGATATTTTCGAGAATGTGATCCGGGTTGCTTGAGCCGGGGATCGCAACGATACCACGCTGCAAATGCCAACGCAAAATAACCTGTGCCGGGGAAACACCGTGTGACTCGGCAATAGAGCTGATCGTTTCATTTGCAAAGATTTCACCTGTATGACCTCTGCCGCCAAACGGATACCACGCTTGCATGACAATGCCGAGACCATGCATATACGCAACAACTTCTTTTTCCTGATAGTAGGGATGAATTTCATTTTGTATTAGGGCAGGTTTGATGTTGACTTGCGCTATAAAATCGTCAATTTCCTCGATATACCAATTAGAAAGCCCAATAGAGCGTATTTTTCCTTGTTCCACAAACTTTTCAATGGCAAGGTAGGCTTTCACATCGTTTTCACCGGGATGGTGCAGGAGCATCATATCAATATAATCAATATCAAGCGTATCAAGGGCGTCCTGAATCGCCTTTTCAGGATTTGCAAACTGTTCGCCCGGATAGATTTTCGTGATAACGAAAATTTCTTCTCTCGGAACATCAGAAGCTCGGATTGCCTCCCCGATTTCTTTTTCATTTCCGTACATATAGGCAGTATCAATCAAACGAACACCGTGGTTCAACGCAGCCGTAACAGAACTCTTTACGGTATCTCCATGTAAAGAATATGTCCCAAGCCCCAAAATCGGCATCTCATATCCGCTGTTCAGCATAACGGTAGGGGCGCTGCCATTTTTACCCGAAGCAAGATTAAAAGACGAAACATCACGATTGGCAGCAGATGGTTGTTGTGTATCAAGGTTCAACATTTTAACCCATTCCGTGATTTCGGATTTATCAGAACTGCTTGAAAATCTTTTGCCTTCCATCCAAACAGCAGAGTCAGAAGTGAGGGAATGCAGATCGCTGTCACTTGAACCGATTCCGCTGCTATGCGAGGTGCAAAACGGTATAATTGTCTTTCCTGAAAAATCGTAGCTTTCAAGAAATGTACTGATAATTCTCGGCGCTTGCCCATGCCAGATCGGATAACCAATAAATACAGTATCATACGCTGACATATCACTTACCGAACCTGAAATTGCCGGGCGGCAGGAGGAATCAGCCTGCTCTTTGTCGGCACGACCGTTGGTATAATACTTCAAATCGTCCTCTGTATAGGGATCGGCCGCCACGATCTCATAGAGCGCACCGCCTGTTTCGTCTGCAATGATTTCCGCAATCCCTTCCGTTGTATTGGTGCAGGAGAAATATGCTACCAAGATATTATTATCAGGGTCCGGCTTCGGTTGCTTGGAGCTTTCCATATTCTGTTCTTGATTCATATCTGTATTTTCACCTTCTTCTGTATCAGTATTTGGGGATGTGGCAGTATCTTCAACGGACGATACCGTTGAAGATGGATTTTTCTCCACCGGTTGATTTCCGCAGGCAGTAAAACAGAGCAAAAGAATCAATGTCATTAAAACTGCTGTTATGCGTTTCATACAGTCTCCTCCTTCTCTATTTTTTGAATAACCAAATCATATTTTCTGCAAGATTGTCCATATTGGCAATCGCTTCTTTGTCATTTGCAACATCACCGGGCATTTGACCGTAAGCCATATTCCAATAGGTGCTTCCCGCAACAAACATTTCGTGATTCAAGAAAAAGTGGTTCATTGAATCAATGGCGTTCAGTGCGCCGCCTCGTCTCGCTGCTGCAACAGAAGCGCCTATTTTATGTTTCAGCAAACCGGGGTTCATATCGCAAACAACCGCTGCACGCTCTAAAAACGCCTGCATATTTGCCGATATATTTGCGGAATAAACAGGTGAGCCGAGGATAATTCCATCTGCTTTGACCATCTTTTCAAAAACTTCTTGAAAGGCGTCTTTTTTATGAATACAGTTTCCTTTTCCTCCACAGGCAAAACAGGCTTTGCAGGGTTCAATTACTTGCCCAGAAAACTGCACCTTTTCCGTTTCAATGCCTGCGGCTTCTAATTTTTCAAATATCCTGCTAATCAGAATATCTGTATTTCCGTCTTTTCTTGCGCTGCCGTTAATCGCTAATACTTTCATTCTGGCTTCCTCCATTCTCCACGGTTTTAATCACTTTCGCCGGAACACCGCCTGCTACTGTATAGGGAGGCACATCCTTAGTAACGACTGCACCTGCTGCAATGACCGACCATTCTCCGATTGTAACTCCCGGAAGAACTGTTGCGTTTGAGCCTATCCATACATTGCTTGCAATATGGATGGGCGCATAGTGGTTTTTTCTGTTGTTCGACGGATTCAAATCGTGATTGATTGTGGCAAGTACGACATTATGACCGATCAGCGTGTTGTCTCCGATAACAATACCGCCCTGATCCTGAAAGTGGCAGCCGGAGTTGATGAACACATTTTTTCCGATTGTAATATTTTTTCCGAAATCGGTATAGAACGGAGGGAACAAACGAAACGTATCATCGACCTTCTTTCCGGTCAGTCGGCTCATAATTTTTCGCAGTTTGTCCGGCGTATGGTACTGATTATTCATCTCCATAGTAATTTTTATTGCTTCTTGAAACAAATCATTGGCTGTTAATTGCTTTTCTGTTTCAGGATCGATGTTATCGGTAAAGCACTTGATTACTTCTTCCACATTCAAAACTCACATCTCCTTTTCCCACTCACGAAGGGTATGAACGCCTGTTTCATCTCCAAGCCTTTCTAAGCGCTTAATTTCCTCGTCAGAGAGTTTGATTTGCGCTGCTGACGCTGCTTCCTCCACCTGTTTTACTTTTGTCACACCGATAATCGGAAGCGTCCCCTTTGCGATAGCCCAAGCGGTTGCAATCTGTGCAGGACTTGCGTTATATTTTTCTCCTATACTTTTCAATTCAGCAACCAGCAGTTCAATTTTGTCCAAGTAAGGATTGTATGAATCTCCACGACCTGTACCTTCAGGGAAAGGATTTTGCGTGTTGTATCTGCCAGTCAGCGCACCTTGTTCTAATACCATGTAAGAATAAAATGTGATACCGTTTTCCCTGCAGTATTCCAAAATCCCCGCACGCTCAGACGAGCGATGAAGCAAGCTGTAATGATTTTGTACCGCAGAAACTTTCAAATCCTCCGCATTGAGAATTTCATTCGCTCTTTTTATCTCTGCGAGATTGTGATTGGAAACACCGATTGACTTGATTTGTCCGCTTTGAGCTAACGGAATCAAATCAGGCGTCCATTTTTCTACATCCATCGGATTATGAATCCAGTAAATATCAATCACATCCGTATGCAGCCGCTTTTTACTGCCGTTAAGCATATCCTGCATGGCATTTGAGGAATTGTCGGCAATCTGCGGAGTGAATTTTGTAGATATCATTACATCTGAACGACGGATTTCTTTTATAAAATTTCCAAGAATCCGCTCGGAACTTCCTTCTCCGTAAACGGCGGCTGTATCCCATAAATTCAACCCACATTCCATTGCTTTATCAAATACTGGTTTTAATTCGTTTTCAAATAAATGATTTCCAAAAACCTGATCTCCGCCCGCTGCGCCTGTACCCCAAGACCAAGCGCCAAGAGCAATTTTTGTTGTAGATGCTGCCATAGTTGTTATACCTGCCTTTCTATCAGTGATATGATTTTTCAAACACTGCGGCGCAATCTTCATCCGTCATTTCACAAGGATTTGCAAGGAACAGCCCTCCTTGCATAGAGCGTGCGCCTTTTGCTAATGTCATAAATTCATCGGGCGTAAAACCGTAGTCACTCATTTTCAAATCGGCAACGCCGCATTCTTTCTGCAACTTCAAAAGTGCGGTAATAAAGTCCTCCGGCTTATCGGCATTTGGTATATCCATAACTTTTGCCATCTTGACAAACTGTTCATCGCAGGCGTGCTTCTCAATGAAAAATTCTGCAAATGCTTTTGAAATCATAATCAGTCCCGCACCGTGGGGCAGATTGTGATGGTAGGCGCTCATAGAATGCTCCATAGAGTGCTGTGCGGTTGTAGAAGTAAGCTGCATGGTAATGCCTGCGACGGTACTGCCGTATGCAATATGTTCTCTTGCTTCCAAATCATTTCCGTCCTTAACCGCACGAGGCAGGTACTTCACGATGTTTTCGATTGCCGACAAAGCAATGGCTTCGCTGAAAATATTTACGCCGTTTGAAATCATGACCTCTGTGTTGTGGAACAAGGCGTCAAAGCCCTGATATGCCGTGTATTTCGGCGGTACGGTTTTCATCAGCTCAGGATCGACAACAGCAAGAACAGGCGTAAGGATCGGATCGCCAAATCCGATTTTTTCTTTGGTTTCGAAATTTGAGATAACGCCCCAGCAATTTATTTCCGAGCCTGTTCCTGCGGTAGTCGTGATGGTTACAATAGGAAGCCCCTTGTTTGCAAGCGGCTTGCCTTTTCCTGTACCGCCCTGCACATAATCCCACAGGTCGCCGTCATTGGTTGCCATTGCGGAGATCGCTACGGAGGAATCCAGCACTGCGCCGCCTCCGAGGGCTACGATGAAGTCACAGCCGTTTTCTCTTGCAAAGGTTGCGCCGTCCATGACAGCTTCTTTCAACGGATTTTCCATAATGCCGTCAAACACAGCGGTTTCCACGCCTGCTTTATGAAGCTGTTCCAGCGTTCTGTCAAGATAACCGTTTACTTTTGTGGATTTGCCGTTTGAAATCAGTACCATTGCCTTTTTGCCGGGCATTGCCTGATTACCGAGTTCGTTCAGCTTGCCGCTACCGAATAAAATGCGGGTGGGGTTGTTAAAATCAAAATTCATATTCATAAGATTGTTCCTCCTAAATCGTTTCTTTTTTTATTTTGTAAACCAAAAAGTCAAGGCAGTCGATGCGCTTTTGAACTCTGTGCAGATCTGCGAGCAGGCTTGTTTTGTGTTTTGCAAGTAATCGCAGGAACTCGTCTGTCTGTCCGGTCTGTTTCAATACGATTAGCTGCTTTTCCAACGCCTCGTCACATCCTGCATCTTTCAAAATATCTGTCAAATCCCGGTTTGACTTTGTGCTTTTTTGCATGAACTCGCCTCCTTGATTTCTATTATACTCAGAAGCGTAAAAATATCAAATACATATATTATATTGAGTCGCATACTTGAAAGGTATGAGAAAATATGCTATACTATAAGCAAGGGAGGTGCAAATATGGACATTCGCGTATTGGGATATTTTCTTGCTGTCGCCAGAGAGGAAAGTATAACAAAAGCGGCTGAAGTCCTGCATATGACTCAGCCACCGCTGTCGAGACAATTAAAAGATTTGGAAGAAGAACTCGGAAAACAACTGCTGATTCGGGGAAGCAAAAAGGTAACCTTGACAGAGGACGGTATGCTGCTCCGCAAACGGGCGGAGGAACTTGTTGATTTAATGGAAAAGACAAAGGCAGAGCTTTCCGCTTCCGATGAAAATATAAGCGGAGATGTATATATCGGCGGTGGTGAAACGGACGCAATTTATGTTATCGCACAGGCAGCAAAAGATTTGCAGAAAGAACATCCGTTAATCCGTTATCATATTTACAGCGGTGACGCAAATCATGTGACCGAGCGGCTTGACAAAGGATTGATTGATTTTGGATTATTGGTCGAGCCTGTGGATATTACAAAGTATGACTATATGCGCTTGCCACAAAAAGATACTTGGGGTGTCCTCATGCGAAAAGACAGTCCACTTGCAGAAAAAGAAACAGTCTGTGCCGAGGATTTATGGGACAAACCTTTGATTATTTCTCATCAGACCACTGCAAGCAGTGAGATGTCGGCTTGGATGAAGCGTGACATCTCGAAGATGAACATTGTAACAACTTATGATTTGATTTATAACGCTTCCCATTTTGTAAAAAAAGGATTTGGCTATGCAATCGCTTTAGATAAGCTCGTCAACACTACGGGAGAGAGTGAATTATGCTTCCGTCCGCTTTCTCCGACACTTGAAGCCGGTCTTTGCATCGTGTGGAAAAAGTATCAGGTGTTTTCAAGAGCAGCAGAGCAATTCTTAAAGAGATTGCAGAGCATTATTCTTTCAGCAGAGTAAGCTGTTTTGCTTTGTAAATATTATTGATTTGTCGGCCATTGTAGCAAATCTTCCTGACCGCTTATCTCCAATTTTTCCACCGCATACTTCAACCATTCCTCCGGCGTTGGTATATCACCTTCGCAGGGAATAGCCTCCCAGGATTTGCGTTTATCGGGGTCAGGATCATTGAGTCCTTGCTTTATCCGAGCCGAGATGATTTCTTTCATCTGCTCCACCGTAATATTTCTTTCACGAGCCAACCGCTCAAAGAAGTTATCTTGCTTTTCCATTGTGCAATCCTCCTGCTTTTTTAATAGTATTACCGCTATTCCAAAAGAGTAACCTTGATATCACCCTTTTGGGGATTATAATAGATACAGATTGGTAGGTGAGGGTATGGATGCACAAAAAAGAATGAAGCAATTGATGGAAGAACGCGGCTGGACGGATTATCGCTTGGCAAAGGAAGCAGAGTTATCCCATTCCACCGTTACAAATATGTTCAACAGAAACAACGCACCCACGCTCCCTACATTGAAAGCGGTCTGCAAAGCGTTTCGGATCACCTTGGCACAGTTCTTCTCCGAAGGGGATGAGCCGAACGCATTAACACCCGAACAGCAGGAGCTCTTTTCAAAGTGGAGTACCCTGACGGATGAGCAGAAACGACTATTGCTTGATTTGATGAATACGATGTAAAAAAGCACATTGAACCTCTCAAAGAGGAGAGGCACAATGTGCTTTTTCTTTGCTATTTTCTATCTTTTAACGATTACCTCTAAAATTTAACGAATACCTATCTTTTAACGATTACAAAGCCGATTAAAACGCAAATCAACCCCAAAAAGCAGAAAAAGCCGCCACAGCAGACCGCTGCGACGGCTTCGTTTGAATTTGAAAAGTCCCGAAATGCCCATAAAATAAAGCTTTTTGAGCAAAAATAAAGAACGCTAACTTTATATCAAAATTAGCGTTCTTATTTGGTGGATCATCAGGGACTCGAACCCCGGACCAACCGGTTATGAGCCGGTAGCTCTGACCAACTGAGCTAATGATCCCTATTTGTTAGTCTTTTTGGGGCAATGCCCATACGGCTTTTTAGATTAAGACCATATGGTTTATCAGCCATCCGTCACATTATAAATGAGATTAAATTTCTTGTCAATAAAAACAAACAAAAAAACACGCCGTGAACGGGTGATGAATTGTTTATTGACATATGTCGGAATCGGGGTATAATTTGACGTAGCATAAGCCGGCAGCGGTCTATGCACGAAACAGAGGTGAACTGTATTGCCGAGACCGCAAAAATGCAGGCGCGTCTGCGCGATGCCCTGTCCGCGCGGATTTGCGCCCATCGGGATCCGGGAGACAGAGGCCTGTCAGGTTGTCCGCTTAGGAAGAGATGAATATGAAGTGATCCGTCTGCTTGACCTGCAGGCGCTGACACAGGCCCAGTGCGCAAAGCAGATGGGGATTTCCCGAACCACGGTAACGGGAATTTATGAAGCAGCACGCCGGAAAATTGCGGATGCAGTGGTGAATGGCAAGCGCCTTATGATTGAGGGCGGAAACGTAGCGCTCTGCGACAGAGGCGAAACCTGCCGTACTGCAAATGGACTCTGCTGCTGCACGTTTCAGGACGACACGGATCATCTTACAGAAGAAATCATTATGGAAAAGAGGAAAACGGAGTATGAATGAAAACTGCGATCATGACTGCAGTCACTGCGGTGCGGATTGTGCGGAGCGCGCACAGAATTTAAAGGAAAAGCCGCATGCAACGTCCCATATCGGAAAAGTCATAGCTGTTGTCAGCGGCAAAGGCGGGGTCGGAAAGTCCCTTGTTACCTCTATGTTCGCTGTTCTAATGCAGCGGAAAGGATATCGGACGGCGATTTTAGATGCGGATATCACCGGACCGTCGATCCCGAAAACCTTCGGAATCAAAGAGAAGGCTATGGGAAATGAGGATGGAATTCTTCCTGTTGAAACGAAGACCGGCATTAAAATCATGTCTGTAAATCTGCTGCTTGAAGATACCAATGATCCCGTGGTTTGGCGGGGACCGATTATTGCCGGTACGGTCAAGCAGTTCTGGACCGATGTTCTTTGGGGCGATGTGGATTACATGTTTGTAGATATGCCTCCGGGAACCGGAGACGTGCCGCTGACCGTATTTCAATCTTTGCCTGTAGATGGAATTGTGGTAGTGACTTCGCCGCAGGAGCTGGTGGCCATGATTGTGGAGAAGGCGGTCAGAATGGCAGACATGATGGATGTTCCGGTGCTGGGAATCGTGGAAAATATGTCTTACTTCCAATGTCCCTCCTGCGGGGAGCGGCACAGTATATTCGGTGCCAGCTGTCTATCGGAGACCGCGGGTGGCC
>ERZ779746.526-NODE-526-length-19596-cov-5.370042_pt1 | contig 19596 bp, 17 predicted proteins | sample MGYA00511888_ERZ779746 | MGnify/ENA primary metagenome ERZ779746 (study PRJEB29588, sample SAMEA1964695) | human gut metagenome | biome: human gut; feature: human-associated habitat; material: faeces | place: Denmark | collected 2008/2010 ... | reverse complement strand
CCCGCTGCTTGACGAGTGCGACCCGTCTTGCGGTATCGTACATATCGTTTGAACCCCCTTTCCGGTTTGTCTGAAACTGTGATAAAAACCCTTTCACTTATATAGGTACAAAAAATCGAAAAAACTCTCACCCAAAACGCAAAATTTTTCAAAAAAATTTGAGAGCCGCCAAAAAGCAGCTCTCAGGGAGTGAATATTCGGTTATTGCTTCCGCAATAAGCGGAAAACAGACAATCTTCCCGCCGCCACCAGCAGCACCGGCAGGGCGTAGGCGATGTACTGCGCCGCGCCGCCGTGAGCGATGAGCAGATTGTATATGGCATGGATTGTTATCGCCGCGCCCAGCAGTCCGCAGGTGCCGGCCACCTTCAGCCATGTCCGCTGCCACGTGTACGCAAGCCCGCCGCCAACGATCAGGCCGCAGAGGACGTGCATCGCTCCCGTGCCGAAGCCCCGGAAGAAGATAAAGGAGAAGCGATCCGCGCCGTTCTGGATCAGATAGCACACATTTTCAAAGGTGGCGAAGGCGAGGGCAACCGTGATGGCGGCAGCCTTGATTTTATCCCCCTCCGGCTCGAACACCAGAAGATAGAACACCAGCGGCAGCAGCTTCATCATTTCCTCCACCACCGGCGCGATCTCCGCCGTGGCGGCAAGGGCGTCCGCCCGGCATACCGCCGCGAGGAAGGTGTTGATATAGGCCGAAAGCAGGCACACCCCCATCCCGGCAATGCAGAACAGGAAGAAGCGGAGCTGCCGCCTGCCCATGCACAGGGCGGCAACCAGCAGGGGAGATACCATGCAGATGAAGATGTTTTCGATGTAGGTCATGCGTCCACCGCCTTTCTCGTGGCGGGCAGCAGCCCCAGAATCGCAAGCGTCAGCAGCATATCGCACCAGAAGGTTGGGCTTGCCGGTGAGGTATCCGGCCAGAAGCAGCCCACCGTCCAGAGCAGATACTCCGCGAACGCAAAGCACAGCACGCCGATGTGAAACCACCGCATATTCCGCGCCGCGCCCATCTGCGTTTTCGCATAGGCAATTCCTCGAATGGCGCAGAAGGAGAGCCATATCATCATGCCGCACCAGATCAGGTTGGAGAGAATGTCCCCGAAGGTGCAGTAGAACGCCAGCAGCGGCACGCCGAACGCAGGCGCGAGCCATGCCCTGCGGCAGCGGAAGCTGCGCTCGTCCTGACTGGTGAGCGTGGCCTGCAAAATGCGCAGGAAAATTACGCTCGCCACCCAGCCGAACTCCGACACATAAAAGACGCGCGGCGTGGTATCGAACAGCAGCAGATACAGCGTCCAGTAGAGCGCGCCGAGGGCAAAGCAGCCATAGAAGCACAGCAGCAGAAAATACGCCTGCCTGCGGCTTTTGCGGTAGGATATGCCCGAAAGCAGCGCGCCGACGAACGTGGTCAGTAATTGCAGCAGGTTCTCAATCAGCTCCATGAATCCCCTCGCTTTCCCTGTCCTGCCCGTTCTCCCGGTTCATCTGCCGCAGCCGGAAGCACAGAACGGTCACGCACACGCCGAGTAAAAACGCCAGCAGCCCGATGACGATGTATCCCAAAGCCGCGCCGCCGTGAAAGATGCTGGCCGCCGTTTCAAAGCCGGAATAATTGCCTGTCTGGATGTTTGCGGCAATGCCGGGCATGGCGAGGGACGCGCCAGTGAGCAGCGCAAGGCACGCCGCCACAGCGGAAGCCATGGTGATCGTATTGCGCCGCAGCCGTTTCTCCCGCTCAATTTTGGCGATGCGCCGCTTTGCCTCCGCGACCCGTTCCTCATGACTCCGCATTTGTGATTCCCTCCCGTTCCAGCAGCCTTCGCAGGCTCTCTTTTCCGCGATACACCATGTTGGTGATCTGTTTTACCGTTTTTCCCGTGACCTCCGCCGCCTGCGCGTAGCTCATGCTTTCAAAATAGGTGAGATATAAAACCTCCCGATAGTCCGGGTTCATTTCGCTCATGCAGAAATGCAGAATGCGGTTTCGCTCCTCCGTCCGGATGACCTCCTCCGCCAGCAGCCGTCCCTCCGGTTCGCCGGTCAGCTCGTCGAGGCTGAACAGGGGCTTTCGCTTGCTCTTATGGCGCAGCGCCATATTCCGCGCGGCCTTATAGAGATACGCCTTGAAGCCGCCGTCCCGGATGCGGGGCTTTTTCGTGAACAGATAGGCGAAAACATCCAGCATCAGCTCCTCCGCCTCGTGAACGTCGTGCAGATAGCCGTCAATATACAGGGTCAGGGGGTCACCGTATTTCTTCATCAGGGCATTAAGCCCTTCGTCGTCGCCGCTCAGATATTGGCGGTATAAGCTCTCGTCGCACGCCATAGCGTTCACTTCCTTTTTGCGGATGCTAAAATGCAGAGGGGTATCCGTCAGGTGCTTGTCCTGCCGGACACAATACATCATATACGAATATCCGAAGAAACACAAGCGAACAAGATGAGAAGGATGATGGCTATAAAAAGCAGCACACCCGATTGTCTAAAACCGGATGTGCTGTTCTGCAGCGCAAATAGTTTATTCAAACAGGGCCTCCAAATAACCGCAAAGGGCAAAGGACATCTTTTTGATGTCGGCACCGGAGGTATTCACGAGAAGGTCGTAGTTTTCCCGCGCACCCCATTTCTGCCCACTGAAGAAAGCGTAATACTTTGCGCGGTTGCGGTCAATCTCCGTAATCCGTTTCCGCATCTGTGCTTCTGTCAGGTTCTCGCCCTCCGGACGGCGCTCCATGCAGCGCTTGATCCTGCTCTCCATATCCGCATAGGCAAAAATACGCACAGGCTTCTGCTCCCGGAGAATATAATCCGCGCAGCGCCCAACGATGACGCAGTCGGATTTGAGGGATAGCTCACGAAGCAGCTCATGCTGCTTTGTATAGATGGAAAGATCCGGATAGAATGTGGGTTCTGATGTCAGATAAATGCTGTGTCCGGTATGAATGGGGAAATGCATAATTGGGCGCTTTTCCTCAATCCGCCGGATATACTCCTCAGAAAGTGCGGTTCTTTTTGCGATCTCTGTTATGATCTCCTGATCGTAGTAGGCAATCTGCAGCTTTTCCGCAATTCGGTATCCAAGCTCACGGCCGCCGCTGCCAAATTCACGGCCGATGGTGATAATCCGTTTCATATTGTACTCCTTTCCTGCAAAGTCCTTTGGGTTAGGTTGATAATAACTGCGCATGAGCCGGGGCTGAAATAGTATGAAGCAATGGGTGAATGCAAGCTTTCATAAGACTTCACTCCCTTTTTGAATTATATCATGAGATGCATACTGATAGCAACCTGAACTGCGGATCATGTCAATAGCATGCGCAGCCTGCCCAAGGTGCTGTTTGTTGATGTGAGGTCACACTTCGTCCTTTCTCCTCTGCTCCAAAAGCCAGACTGTCATGTCCCACAAAGTCTCCTCCACCGGGCGCGGCTGATATGCAAAGCGTTCCGACGCAGCAGCATGGCTGAAGCGGCCGTTTGAGGCAAGAACGGAAACGGAATATGGGGTGTAAAACAAAGGCTTTCGATCCTTCAGACTCCGGCGTTCGTAGTACGGAGCGGCCAGCTTTGCAAGACCCAGAGGCAGGCAGATGGGGCGATACTTCAGCTTTGCAGTCTTTCCTACAAGCTGAAGCATCTTGCGGATGGTGACATAGTGGCCGGACAAAATGTAGCCTTTACCGAGCTCTCCGCTTTCGGAACAGGCGAGAAGGCCATTTGCCACATCCCGCACATCCACAAAGTCATATCCGCCGCGAACGGCTAAAGGCAGCTTCCCGGCAAGAAAGGATTTCGCCATTGAGGTGAAGCTCCCGCCCTGTATGTCACCCGGCCCGATGATGCCGGAGGGGAAAACAATGCTGGCATTCAACCCGCGTTCCGCTGCAGCGAAGACCAACTCGGTTGCAGTTGCCTTGCTCTTGGCGTAATCTCCGTCCACAAGCCCCGGAGAGAATTCGCAATCCTCCGTAATGATGCAGCCCTTTGGCTTTTCCGGTATGGCATGGACGGAACTGACATAGACCATTTTGCCCACATCATGCTCCATACATTGCCGGAGAACTCTCCATGTCCCCCCTACATTGACCTGATAGAGCCTCGAACCGGGTCTGGACGCGACGGAGACGATACCAGCACAGTGAATCACACAGGTACGGCCGTCGGCATCCGCGAAGAAGTCTGTCAGCGAGTTTTCCGCACACACATCACCGATGACGGTGTGGACCTCCTTCGGGAGCAAATTGATATAGGGGTCATCATGCAGCACAAGCGCATGCACCTGCGCCTTGCGGCGTACTATCTCCTCCGCAACAGCCCTGCCGAGGAAGCCGGTAGCGCCTGTAACAAGGTATTTATCATACATTCAAAAAGCCTCCTCTCTCAAATAAGCATACAAGTGTTGATTATCTTTCACAAGTACAGTATACTTGAGGGGAAAGACAGAAACAATCAGCACTTGCCATGCGGCCGAAAGATTATCAACACTGTCTGTTGAAGTGTTGATAATCTTTGTAAACTTTTTTGGAGGGGCTCTATATGGAGAAGATGGATGCAAGGAAACGCTATACGCAAATGGTGCTCAAGCAGTCTTTTCTGAAGTTGCTGAAGGAAAAACCTATAAACAGAATTACGGTGAAAGAGGTTTGTGCGCTGGCGCAGCTTAACCGTGCCACCTTCTATGCCCATTACAGCGATTGCTTTGCCCTGATGGAGAGCATTGAGAATGAACTCATCGACGCATTTGAGAAATCCCTTCGCTATGTCAATTCGTTTGATGTGACGGCGCTGATCGAAGCCATCTACGATATGGTCGATCAGAATCAAACGGCGTGCCGCGTCCTGATTTTGGGGAATACAAACTCAACGATCCTCATGCGGATGATTGCCCTGGCCAAGGAGGACAGCATTGCCTACTGGCGGAAAGAGCTGCCCAATGCCAGTGAAACAGATCTTGAGATGATGTATACCCATCTGTCAAATGGTTTGATGCATGTCGTTGTGGAGGGCTATGACAAGTACAGCAAGGATGAGATAATCCGCTTTGTCAGCCGCGTGGTGAAAGCCAGTCTTTCACTGTTCCGATCGCCCCAAAGACCTCTTGCTTAACATAGACCTTATGCTTGAATGGTATAATAAGCTTTGCAAAATGGTCGATGGTCAAAGGAAAGGATGGAGCAGATTATGAAATCATTTCGGCAGACAATGCTGGCTATATGTGTTATTCTTATCGCTTCCGCATTCGCGGGCTGCGGCGCGGACACTGATTTACCGGATAAGCGTCCGGCATTGGGAAAAATCGAGTACACAAACCTAAACGACAGCGGGTCAAGGGAACTTTTGAAGGAGCTGCTCTCCGACGCAGGCGTGTCAGACGGGCGTGTTCAGGACTTTTTCCGTCGTGTGGACCGCTTTCATGACAGCGTGAAGCAGGAATGGCTTACGGATGGCTTTGAGGAAGCAGAGCTGCTGTATACGAAATATGACCCTTATACAATGCAGGACGAATGGACGGCGAAGAACGGGACGTTTCCGGGCTATAACTGCCGGATCACCGCCATGAGCCTGTTTGGGGACTTCCTCTCCGTGAGCGCAGACTCTCAAATCAATGCCGGTGAAGATGTGCTGTTTGTGGACGAGGAAACGCTGAAAACAGATCCCGATGCGCTGGGCGGAAGCAGCCTTGCAGATTTCCGCGCACTGTATTCCTCTGTGAAGGCGGAGGATACCACGGAGATCAAGCGTCATGTACAAACCGTACAAGAGGAATGGGCTTCCCGCGGCGTTACCTTTCGGGAGAATGAAAGAATCCACCTCATCACGGTGTTCTTCCATGATAAGCCGACCGAGGAGGAATCTCTGCTGTTTGTCGGGCATGTTGGCGTACTTTTGACGGCGGAGGACGGGACGCTGTACTTTGTAGAAAAGGTCGCCTTCCAGGAGCCGTACCGGATGCTGCGCTTTGCCGACCGAACGGCGCTGAGCGATTACCTTATGGGGAAATATGACACCTCATGGGGGCAGGATACGGCGAGCCCCTTTATCATGGAGAACGACGAGCTCATGGACGGCTGGCGCCCAAATACTGAAGGAGGGGCATTCACCGGCCATGTACTAAGCGGCGGCGATGAGGAATACTGCAAGAGCTTCCGTAAACACCAGCCTGAAGGCTGATGGGTTGCTTTGCGACTACGGCGGTGTCTGTTGAAAAAAAGCTGTCCTGGGTTCAAAACTCAAAATTGTTCACTTGAAAGGTTATGGAGGAGTGCCGGAGATGGTAATCCTCCTTGCTTTTTTGTACAGAGGGAACGGGTGAGAAGCAAAGAAAATGAGAAACTACTTTCCTATGCAGCTAACAGACTTATGTCGTTTTGCTGGGCAAACTGCCACAATGCAGCCGCAATAATTGGCTATTTTCACAAAGAAAATCGGCAATATCGAGGGAGACAGGCGATTTTAAGGACGGAAAGCAGTTTCACAGAAAACGATTTACAGCATTTTTGGCGTGAATTATAATAAAAATGCCCTATAGTGATATTGGGACAAAAAAATATGGAGGAAAGTAAGATGAAAAAGGTATTGGCCATTCTTTTTGCTGTTTCTTTGTGCATTTCCTCGCTTTATACGGTTGCCTTTGCGGAAGAAGAGAAGAGCAACGAGATGATTCCTGTTTGCGTATCCGTACCTGAAGGCTGGGACGCTCCCTGCTGTTGGGCCTGGGCGGATGATGGCACAAACGCTTTTGAGGCATGGCCTGGAGAGCAGCTTGAGCCTTTGGATGATGGCTGGTATTACACTTATGTTCCACGCTTTGTGCAGAACATCATTGTCAATGCCAGTGAGGCCTCTGTCCAGACGGAAGGCATTGCGGTAGAGGCCGGCAAAGCCGTTTGGATCACGGTTGCCGATGACGCGACCGCTTCTGTAAGCTATGAAGCGCAGAGTATGGCAGAGATCCCCGAGTATGTGGAGAAGTTTACAGTACATGCTTATGTGCCGCTGACATGGAAAAGCGTAAATCTTTGGGCATGGTCCGCCCCCGATGGTACCAATGCATTTGCGGCGTGGCCCGGTCAGGCTATGGATGAGGGTGAAGACGGCTGGTTCACCGCCAAAGCCCCTACATGGGTGAATTCTGTCATCGTTAACGGCAACGAGGGCACTGTTCAGACAGCCGATATCAGCATTGATGGCAAGGAGCTTTGGATTACCGTTTATGAGGATCTGAGCTATGAGCTCTCCGACACAGATCCGAACAAAACGGCTGAAAATATTACCGTCCGCGTTCAGGTTCCCTCCGACTGGTCTGCTCCGTGCTGCTGGGCATGGTCTGCGCCGGACGGCACAAATGTATTTTCTTCGTGGCCCGGTGAGGCTCTGACAATGGATGGCGACTGGTATACCATCGAGGTTCCCGGTTGGATTAACTCCGTAATCATTAACGCCAATGAAGGCTCTGTCCAGACCGCTGATCTGTCTGTTGAAGTCGGAAAGGATGTATGGATTGTTGTGTCTGATGCGGAAAATGCAACCGTCAGCTATGAGGAACCTGCCGGCAGCAAAATCGTTGCCGCTGAAAAGGACAATACCGTTCTGATTGTTTGCGTTGCTTTGGCTGTTGCTGCTGCGGCAGCGGTTGCGGTCGTTGTTGTGGTAAAGAAGAAAAAAGCGAAGTAACGGTTGATAACAATAGTGCGGGTATGCGTTTTTGCATCCCCGCACTATGTATTAGAAAGGGGATATTATGAAACGATTTCTCGCCTTGACGCTGGCGCTGCTGATAGTAATGACCATGGCGGCGTGCGGCGGATCTGGCGGCAAAGCTGCCGATCCGAATACTCTTGTTGTGTGGCACGACAAGGAGGCCGCAGTCATTGAAGCCTTACAGGCTTATCTGGATAAGGCACTGCCTGATATCACGGTACGGTTTGAAAAGAAAACCAGCCTGACAGACTCGCTGAAGCTGGTAGGCAATGATCCTTCCTCCGCTCCCGATCTGTTTGTATTTGCCCATGACAAAATAGGCGTTTTTGCCGAAATGGGAATACTTACGCCTGTTACAGAGCTGATATCACAAAGTGAACTGTCCGGTTATCTCCCCATGACGCTGGAGGCTGCGACCTACAACGGCAGCTTGTACCAGCTTCCTCTGTATTTTGAAACGCTGCTGTTTATGTATAATCGACGCTATATGCAGGATGAAGAGGTGCCGACCACCACAGAAGAATTGCTGGCGTATATGAAAGAAAACACCGGGCGCGGTCGCTACGGCTTTGTGGAGCAGCACAGCACCGCCTATTACAGCGCTGCATGGATTCACGGCTTTGGCGGCAGCATTATCGATGCAGACGGCACACCGTTCCCCGATCAGCAGGCAGTCAAGGACGCATTGGAGTATCATTTGAAATTTGTAGATCTGATGCCTGGGGAAACGGAGTATTCTACGGTGAATACCCTGTTTTTGGAGGGGAAAGCGGACGCAACAATCGGCGGTCCGTGGATGGTTCCCTCTGCCCGTGAAGCGAATATAGACCTCGGCATTGCTTCGATGCCTACCGTAGATAAAACAGGCAGGGCTCTTGCTCCCTACTCCGGCGTGCAGGGGATTCATGTGCTGACCTTCGCGGCACAGAACAAAACGGACGCCGTCCAAAGGCTGCTGCATGCATTGCTGGATCCGGAAGTGGGTGTTGTGCTGGCGCAGGCAAGCGGCTGTGCTCCGGCAAACAGCGCATGCTATGATGACAGCCGTGTATGTGATGATACACTGGTGCAGGCAATGCGCACTACCGCTGAAATTGCCGTTCCCATGCCCAATATCCCCGAAATGGATGTTATGTGGACAGTAGTCGGTAATTTGCTGACAGATGTAAACCTCTCCAAATCGGGGATAGACAAAGCCTTTGCTGACGCATTGACGCAAGCGAACAGCTTGATTGACGCCATGCATTGAGGAACTTTCTATGAAACGTAAGCTACAAAAGGAGTGGCTCCGCTCCTATTTATGGTCCGGACCGTCCCTCCTGCTGATTGCTTTGGTAGTAGTCTTTCCCATCCTCTATACGTTCTATATCTCTCTGACCAACATGAACGTGTACCACTGGTTTGACTTTACCATTATCGGCTTGGAGAATTACATCCGTGCGCTGTTCGTTTTCGATTCCGGGTTTTTATCGGCGCTTCTCGTAACCGTTTTGTGGACGGTGGTCAATATGATGTTGCAGCTGGTGATTGCCTTTGTGCTGGCAAGCCTTTTGAATATACAGAACTTGCGGTTTCGGAAGCTGTATAAAACACTGCTGATGTTTCCGTGGGCCATGCCCGGCTATGTCTCCATTCTTCTGTGGAAAACCGGCATGTTCAACACACAGTTCGGCTTGCTGAACCAGTGGATGGAAAAGCTGGGGCTGGAGACTATGCGGTGGCTATCCTCGGATGTGTCGGCGTTTATCTGCTGCACGGCTGTCAATCTTTGGCTGGCGCTGCCGTTTATGATTATGATTATGGATGGCGCTATGCAGAGCATAGACAAAAGTTACTTTGAAAGCGCTTTGCTTGATGGTGCCGGATGGGCGCAGCGCACCCGTTATATTACGGTTCCAGCCATTCGTCCCATCATTGCGCCGGCTGTTATTATCACCATCTTCACAACCTTCAAGCAGTTCGATGTGATCTATCTTCTGACACAGCAGGCTGGAGCCAAAACCGGCGCACATGTGCATACTATTTTGACCTATGCCTACGAAAATGCATTCATCAGCAATAACTATGGATACAGCTCTGCCATATCCATCATTATCTTTGCGTTGCTGATTGCATTCTCCGCCCGGTATCGGCTGCAAGAGGAGGGTTCCAGATGAGCCGCAAACAAAAAGAACGCGTTCGCCTTACGGCACTGAATATTTTCTTTATTGTCCTGTGTTTTATTACACTGATTCCTATTCTCTATTCGCTTAGTGTTTCCCTCAACGGACAAAACACATTGCTGAGTTCGGATTTTTCCTTTATCCCCAAGAACTTCTCACTGGAAAACTACCGCCGTGTCCTTTTTGGTGAAGATATTCTCACATGGCTTGGCAACAGCGTTTATCTGGCGGTCGTTACTGTATCCCTGTCACTCTGTGTGGCAATTCCGGCTGCCTACTGTTTTTCACGGCGGCGGTTTCCCGGTCGCAGACCGATTTTGAAGTGCCTTGTGCTGCTCAATTCGTTTCCGGCTGTCCTGTCGATGTTTGCCGTATACCGCCTGCTCCGCCCGATGGGACTTATCAATCACCGAACCGGCCTTATCCTGATCTATACCGGGACCATGGCGGTCTTCAGCCTTTGGAATATCAAGGGCTATTTTGACACGGTACCCGTGGAAATCGAAGAAGCTGCCCGGATGGACGGTGCGAATCCTCTTCAGGTGGTCACGCGAATTGTTTTGCCTTTGGCGAAGCCCAGTATCGTTGTCACAGCTCTGATGGTCCTGATTTATGTGTGGAACGAGTATATCTATGCTACAACCTTTATGACCGGCGAGAAGAACTACACACTGGCTGCCGGACTGTATGCGTTGCAAGCAACGGAAATGAGCGGCAGCTGGCCGGTTTTTGCCGCCGCGTCCATTACCGTATCAATTCCGGTGCTGATCATCTTCTTCTTATGCCAGAAGCACATGACTTCCGGCTTAACGGCCGGCGGAGTGAAAGGATAAGCATGAAAAAAGAAGCTGTTTTACACATCCCCATGTCGCAGTACGCACATGGACTTGACGAAAAGCACATCGTTTTTCGCCTGCGCTGCGCCAAAGGCGATCTGAAGAGCTGCACGCTCTACTATGGAGATACCGCCTGCCGTGTTACTCCCATCGTTTTTACTCCTGTCGCCATGAAGGTGGCAGCGAGCGATTTGTATCATGATTACTGGCAGGTAGTGCTGGATAGTCCCTATAAGCGACTGTATTATTACTTCCATCTGAATGACGGTACCGAGCGGGTCCTGTATTACGGCGATGTATTTACCGATCATCTGGTGGATGACCGTTCGCAGTATTTCAAGCTGCCGTTCAACCACCGGGCAGACATTGCGGTTGTGCCTGACTGGGTCAATGACGCTGTGGTGTACAATATTTTCCCCGACAGCTTTGCCTCAGGGGTCAAACGCATTTCCATTCAGGATCGAGCCATTGACTATCATGGTCAGCCCGTACGCGGCAAATTGGGCGGCACATTGTGGGGTATTGCCGACAATGTTGACTATCTGGAAGAGCTGGGCGTGAACTGCGTATACCTGAATCCCATCTTTGTGGCAGGAGAGTACCACAAATACGATCTTTTGGATTATTTTCACGTTGACCCGTGCTTTGGCGGCGACGAGGCACTGCATCATCTGGTACGTGTGCTTCATGCACGGGGAATCCGCATTTTGATCGACGGCGTGTTCAATCATTGCGGCTGGCATTTTTTCGCCTTTGAAGATGTGGTGGAAAAAGGAGAGGCATCCTCTTACAGAGACTGGTTCTACGGTTTGAAATTCCCCGTGGTGTGTCCGGACGATCCGGAGGATTATCCGGAATACGAATGCTTCGCCTATGAGCGGATGATGCCAAAGCTGGATACAGCGAACCCTGCTGTGCGAGAGTACTTTTGCGAGGTAGGACGCTATTGGGTGAAGAATTTCCACATCGACGGCTGGCGGTTGGATGTTGCCAGTGAAGTGGACGATGGCTTCTGGCGGGCATTCAGAAAAGCGGTGAAGGAGATTGACCCGGATGTGCTGCTCATCGGCGAAGTATGGGAAAGCGCAGGGCACTGGCTCCAGGGCGACATGTTTGACTCCACCATGAATTACGATTTCCGAAAGCACTGCAATCTGTTTTTTGCGGAGCAATCCATTGATGCATCGGATTTTGCGGGACGTATCACGGATATGCTCATGCGCTATCGGATGCAGATGACTCCGGCGCAGATGAATCTGCTGGACAGCCATGATGTGAGCCGGTTTCTGTCTTTGTGCGGCGGAGACATGAGGCGGTATCGATTGGCCATTCTTTTTATGATGACTTTTGTCGGAATGCCCACGGTTTTCTATGGTGATGAACTGGGTGTTCAAGGTCTTTCAGAAGAAGAATACCGTTGTCCGATGCCGTGGGATAACGAAAATTCGACTCTGTGTACTTTTTTCAAGGAAGCCATCGCCATGCGCAAAAAACTGGAACCGCTTCGCTGTGGCGATTTCCGCGTGGTATCTGCAGAGCGCGGAAGCGGACTAATCATCTACGCAAGGGAATACTGCAATCAGCGTGTTACCATCTGTATCAATCGCGGCGGCAAAGCCGTTGATTTGGACGAGGAATACGGTAAACTGCATTGGAGCGAAGGACTTGACCACAGGAAACTCTGCGATCACGGCTTTGCAGTATTTGTTGACGGTCAATGCTGAATAAATTATACTTAAAATAGTTGTATGATTATTCTGCATGGAGGGCTGTGTCATGGGTATTACGATTAAGGATGTTGCGGCAGCGGCCGGCACCTCTGTTTCTACCGTGTCCAAAGTGATCAATGGGCACTACAGTATTTCAGAGGAAACAGCGGCGCGGGTGCGCAGGGTTATGCAGGAACTCAACTATTACCCAAACGCCAGCGCACAGAGCTTTGCCAGAGGCACGACCAAAACGATTGCGGTTTTAGCAAATTTAGCTCCGAACACAGCCTTTCAGAATCCGCATATGTTTGAAATGATTGCGGGCTTGGAGGAGTCTTTGAGCGCCAGAGGGTATCGGCTTCAGCTTCGCGGAGTAGACCAGGCAACTGCATACGAAGTAGCCAAGGAAGTGATTTATCGGCAAAGTGCCGACGCACTGGCCATCCACGTTTCCGTAATAGCATATCCCTTGTCCGGATTGCTTACAAAATCGCACTTTCCTCACATCGTGTTGGGCGCGCCGAATTTTGAAAGCCAGGTGTGTTGGATTGACAACAACAATGTGTACTCCGGAACCGTCGCAGCGGCTTATCTTCTTTCACGGGGATACCGGAAAATTGCATTTATCGGCGGACAGTATTACGACTTTGGGTCGCTGCATCGACTGCAAGGTGTAAAGCAGGAACTCGAAAATGCCGGCCTGCAATTGGAAGATCAGTATATCTGGTTGGGAGAATCCACCCGCGCAGACAGCTTCCTTATGACGATGAAGCTCCTGGATCATAAAATCCTGCCGGACGCCATTATCTGCGCCAACAACTATATTGCCATGGGGTGTGTTGACGCTCTTTGCAGGAAAAACATAAGAATCCCACAGGATATCGGCATTGTTGCGTTTGATGACTACCCGCTCTCTCAAGTAATAGAACCTCAGCTCACCATTGTGGATATCAATGTAAGGGACTTAGGCAGGCAAGCTGGTAAGTTGATAATAGACATAATCAAGCATCCCAATAAGCAAATTCAGACGTATGTAACGACTTCAAACATTGTGGAGAGAAAGTCAACCAGACGCACAAATCAAACTTAAAACGATGAATGGAATGGAGTCAGGAGCCGTAGAGCATAAGTTTTAGGGTTTTTACACGAGATATTAAGGCCATTTGATGCAGAAGGAGGAAATATGGCATGAAGCGTGCTAGAGGAGTTTTAGTGTTCGTGCTGGTAATAGTTTTGTTGCTATCCATACCTGGCGCGACTGTATTTGCTCAAGAAACTGTCAATGACCTTGGTCCAGTTTCGTCCAAAGATGTCATCTATCAGATTATTACTGACCGCTTCTATGATGGCGACAGTACAAATAATATTCCGGTTGGTTTTAGTTCCAACTTATATGACGGAACTGGGGCAGACTTGAAACTATATCAAGGTGGGGATTGGGATGGCATTGTTCAGAAAATTCCTTATCTGAAAGGGATGGGCGTAACCGCTGTTTGGATTTCCGCGCCCTATGAAAATCGAGATACAGCGATAATTGATTATCAAAATGACGGGAGTTACGACACTTGGACCAGCTTTCATGGATATCATGTGCGTAATTATTTTGCAACAAACAAGCATTTTGGTACTCTTAATGAGTTCAAGGATTTGCGGGATGCTCTTCATGAAAACGGCATTAAATTGGTAATCGATTTTGTTACCAATCATACAAGCCGTGAAATGAACCCAACAAACAACAATGCTCCAGAAGATGGAAAACTGTATGAGCCAGACCGCAAGGAAAATGGAGAATTTGCTTTTGATGCAAATGGAGAACCATATGACTACAACAATGACGGACTGATTGAAAACTTGATCGCTGATCCCAACAACAATATAAATGGCTGGTTCCATGGTCTTGGGGACAGAGGCAATGACTCTAGCCGATTTGGATACCGGCATAAGGATTTAGGTTCGCTTGCGGACTTCTCGCAGCAACATAGTGATGTTGTTGCGTATTTGGAAGCCGCCATGCTGTTTTGGAGTGATTTGGGCGTAAATGGTATTCGCCATGATGCTACTCTTCATATGGATCCGTCTTTTGTAAAGGGTCTAAAAGATGTTGTGGATTCCAGAAAAACAGTTACTCACTTTGGTGAATTCTTTATTGGCAGACCAGATCCCAAATATGATGAATACGTTTATTTTCCCAAGCAAACTGGTGTAAACAACCTTGATTTTGAGTTCTACCGAGCAGCAAGTACAACATTTGGCTCATTCTCTACTCCAATGAGCAACTTTGCCAATATGTTGGTATATACTCAGGAGGATTACGACCATCCTAATCAGACTGTAACCTTCCTAGATAATCACGATGTTACCCGCTTTGGATATACCCAAAGGAGTCAGAAAGTCTACAATGCGGCGCTTGCAGTTCTGCTGACATCAAGGGGCATTCCAACAATCTACTACGGAACGGAACAGTATGTTATACCCGGTGATGCAAGTGATGTTGCAGGAAGAGTATACATGCCCACCGAATGTGGCTTTAGTACAACAACAACAGCATATCAGCTTATAGCAACCCTATCTACCCTGCGGCGCTCAAACGATGCAATTGCATACGGCACTACAACCGTTCGCTATAGTGATGATAATGTGATGGTTTTTGAACGACAATTCTACGATGACGTAGTTGTCGTTGCAGTCAACCGACAACCCGATAGTGCAAGCGTTATTCCTGCAATTCAAACAAATCTCCCCACCGGACAGTATTCGGATTATTTGGACGGATCCTTGTTTGGTACTGCCACGACTGTGCAGAACAATCTCATACCTTCGTTTACTATTTCTGGCGGCGGCGTTTGCGTATGGCAATACCAAGCATCCGAAGTGCCTTCCACGCCCCAGATTGGAGATGTAATCTCTACTACTGGACGTCCCGGAAATACCGTTCACATTTATGGAGATGGTTTTAGCGGGAATATCTCGGTATATTTCGGGACTACCGCTGCAACTGTTCAAAGTACAACCGCCAATAAGATTGTGGCAACTGTACCCGAGGGGGTTAATGCCGGACTCCAACCTATCACCGTGCGAAAGGGAACGGCAACTAGTAATGCAATTTACTATAATGTTCTGTCTGGAGATCAAAATCAGATAGTTTTCCATGTATCCGCTGAAACTCAACTTGGTGAGAACATCTATATAGTTGGGAACATTCCGGAACTCGGAAATTGGAATCCTGATAACTGTACGGAATCCATGCTCAACCCCAATTATCCGGAGTGGTTTCTTCCTGTAAGCGTTCCCTCTGGAACAACGATAGAATTTAAGTTTATCAAAAAAGATGCCTTAGGAAATATCACTTGGGAAAGCGGGAGCAACCGAACCGTAACATCCTCGTCTAACCCCTGTGGCGTTGTGGATACAGAAGTCTATACATGGAGAAACTAGCGTGTTGCTTGTGAAGAAAACATACGGTATGGCGGGATATTAAAGATCGTTGTCGATCAAGAATCAGGAGTTCATTATCTGGTATCAAGCGGCATAGGGATAAGCGGTATGACTCCCTTTCTTGATGAAGACGGTAATCCAATCATAAAACACACATGAGGTAAAAACTATAAAAAACAGAATGTCAATCTTGCCCTTTGATCACGATGATCGCCTGGATTAACGAGCATACTGCCTAAAAAAGCAGGAACAATGGTGAATATGTTTTCTTCCAAAAGAATACTGAGCGCCATCACAAACGATCCCAAATGAAGCCTGAGGCTGCGGCATTTGCCGCAGCCTCATTTGCCAGCATGTAGGGATTCCTGATGCATATCGGGAGAGGTTCTTTCGTCTCCTGATATCACTACTGAGACGCACTTTTTAGATACCCAGCAGCTCCGCTGCGTTAGTATCGGCTTGACCTTAAACGAAGCCTTTTCTATGACGCCCTGCTCGTCGATGAGAAAGCTGCTGCGGGCGACGCCTATGGAAACCTCCTCGTAGAGCTGCTTCTCCTGCCAGACCCCATAGGATTGGATCGCCTGCAGCTCTGGGTCGGGGAGCAGAAGACCGGGCAGATTGTGTTTTGCGTAAATCTTGCGCGGGAGGCCTTCAAGTCCTTGCTGATGCCGATGAAACGGCGTTCAGCTTTTCAAATCCCACGTAGGCTACGGCAAAGGCACCGACCTGCAGGGTACAGCCGGGGGTGGTATCATTTGAATGAAAATATAGAACGACCTTCTTGCCGGCAAAGTCGTGCAGACTGACGGCATCGCCGTTTGTATCATATTAGGCAAAGCCAGGGCTTTCATTCCGGGCTTGAGCACGGCCCATCCTCTGTTATGGCTTATAAAACAAATCAGAACCTACAGCGCGGCCTTTTTCCACTTCCTGATCTTTGTCCGAAACGTTCCGAAAGGAGCAACAGTATTAACGTGAATGAACCTGTAAACTTCCCATACAGCTGCTTTTGTAGCATCATCAGCCCATTTTCTCATATGCGGCTTAAATAATTCATCCGCACTGAGCGAATCAATCATTGCGCAGATAGACTTGACATTTTCGTTCAGTTCGGCTTTCAACTCTTGAAGAGACAAATGAGCGTAGGTATCCGTGAACCACTGATACAGCTCGCCAAGTTGGTTCCATTTAAATTCGTCCGACGGCGTCTTTACTTGAAGCCCCTTCCTTTCATCTTCCTCCCATTTAAGAACCAATGTTGTCCAACCCACCTGATAGGCAAGGTTTTCTGCCGGGGTCCGGTCAACCTCATCAACCCTCTTATCTTTTAAGGCTTCTGGTATGCTGTCAAACTCCGAAATATATTTTTCAAAAGTTTTATTGATTTCAGCTTTGAGTTCTTCTTTGCTTTTGTATACTCGCAAAAAACCACCTCCATAATTTCGGTTTGTCTATTGAGCAATGATTCTGATTATAGCATAGCTTTATGAATTATTCTATTACTGCGCTGAGCATCATGGCGCTTTAGGGGAAAGACATGGCGTTTTCGGGGGGATTTTTCCTTTCGCCGACTGTATAATGGTAGGCGGTTAGAAAACGTTGACCCCACACGGTTAAAAGACTCAGCTGTTCTGTTATTTCGCTATGCGCGCCCGTTGGTTAGCTTGCTCTAACTAAAGATTTATTACTCAGGAGGTCATCAGAATGAAAAAATTCGCAATGCTTATGTTGTGCCTTGTGCTTGTGTTTGCTCTTGCAGCCTGTGCTGGAACGGATACCACGCCGCAGGGATCGGTCTCGGATACTGTCACGGTAACGGATATGAAGGGCGAGGTTGCCATCCCGGCAAATCCACAGCGCATCGTTGATGTAGCTGGCTTGACAGAGGAACTTCTTATTCTGGATATGAAGGTTATCGCCTCGGCTAATACCAGCATGTTCGATGGGGTGTCTGTCCCCAAACATCTGACAACGCTTTTTGCCGAAAGAGGTATTGAGGTTGTCGGCAATTACTCCGGGTCTTCTTCTACCGGAGACCTGAACCTCGAAAAGATCGCGGAGTTAAAGCCTGATCTGATCATTATGAATATTCGCCATGAGAAGGTTTATGAACAACTCGCAGCTATTGCTCCCACGGTCATGATCGACGATGACATAAGCTATGTTAACTGGCGCGGAAGATTTAAGCAACTGGGGCAGTGGTTTGATAAAGAAGCAGCCGTAGAAAAATGGCTTGCTGACTACGACGCCAAAGCTGCGGAGCTTGCGGCAAGAATCAGGGATATGATTGGGGACGAAACCTTTGCTGTATTGGAGGCCAATTCCGTTCATTTTGGTTCCTATTACATCTATCGCAGCGGCGGGCCGGGTGAGCTTGTCTACGATGAGCTGAAACTCACACCATCAGCCGGCGTACCGGAGAATGTCTGGGGTGAAGTGGTCGATGCGGAATACTTTTCCCTGATTGATGCAGATCACATCTTCTTTTTTAGCGACGACGGCAGAGCTGGAGACACGGGGGACCTTGCCGTGTGGAAGAATATGAAAGCGGTCAAAGCCGGCAACGTTTACTTTGGTATCAATGAGGATCAGTATAATATGGCTTTTACGGCGATGGGAAAGGAACTCTATTTGGAAAAACTCGCAAACGCGATTCTGAACCATGGGAACGTTGAGTAAGGAAACAGGCGCGGTTGCGGGAATATCGCAGAGACAAGGGAGATACAAACGCTCCGCGCCGGCTTTTCTGATTATTCTTGCCGCATTGGTGCTGCTGCTTGGGTTCTCAATGGTTCTCTCCGTCTGCACCGGCATTGCTGGCGGTAGCTTCAAGGTCTTTGCGGAAACGGTTATATACCCCGCCAAGGCTTCTGATGTTGGAATGATTATGTTGGAAATGCGTATGCCCAGGGCGCTGGCTGCCGGGCTGACAGGAATGGCCTTCGCTCTCTCCGGCGCTGTGATGCAGGGAATTACCCGAAACCCCCTGTCGGACGCCGGCCTTCTGGGGATCAATGCGGGAGCCGGCTTCTTTGTTGCACTGTCCGCAATTCTGTTTCCCGCCGCATCAGACATCGTGAAAACATGCGCCGCCTTTGCTGGAGCCGCTCTTGCGGTATTCATGGTCTATGGTTTCGGCGCCGGCAAACATAGATCCGAATCTTTCCGGTTCATTCTGGCAGGCGCTGCTGTATCAGCCCTGCTTACCGCGTTGAGTCAGGCGGTTTCTCTGGCGTTTGGGATCGTGAAAGCCCTTTCTTTCTGGAGCGCGGGAAGTTTGTCCGGTGTGACATGGCAAAGCTTGAAAATGCTATCCCCGGTGATCCTCTCAGCCAGTGCGCTTGGGTTGCTTTTATCGAGTCGGCTATCAGCTCTGGCACTGGGAGAAGATAGCGCCGCCAGCTTGGGCGTAAATGTCCGCACGGTCAGGCTTTTCGGTATGCTTGTTGTGTTGCTGCTTGCGGGAGCCAGTGTATCGCTCGTGGGAGGCATCGCATTTATCGGTCTTATCGTGCCGCATATATCCCGACTTCTTGTGGGAGGTGATTACCGCAGGCTGGTTCCCGTGTCTGCGCTCATGGGCGGCGTTGTGCTGGTGCTGTCGGATATTGCGGCACGCATGATAAACGCCCCTTTTGATACGCCTGTCGGCGCACTGGTACCGGGAAAAAGAGGACGTGCTTCGGGACGTCTCCTTTACGGCGAAGCAGGGGCAGGTGACGGCGCTGGTGGGCCCCTCCG
>ERZ779746.506-NODE-506-length-20027-cov-2.453435_pt1 | contig 20027 bp, 17 predicted proteins | sample MGYA00511888_ERZ779746 | MGnify/ENA primary metagenome ERZ779746 (study PRJEB29588, sample SAMEA1964695) | human gut metagenome | biome: human gut; feature: human-associated habitat; material: faeces | place: Denmark | collected 2008/2010 ... | reverse complement strand
AAATCGCCGGTGCGGCGGTGGCTACCGTTATCGGGCAGATCATAGCTGCAATTCTTGCTCTGGTATTTAATCTGAAATGTAATCGGGAACTGAATATTTCCATGAAAGGATTTCGACCGAACGGATATCTGATTGTACAGATCTATAAGGTGGGAGCGCCTTCCATAGTTGTACAGGCCATCGGTTCTCTGATGACTTACGGTATGAATCTCATCCTGGCGGCATTCGGTTCCGCGCAGACGGTATTTGGTATTTATTTTAAACTTCAGAGTTTTGTATTTATGCCGGTATTTGGCCTGAATAACGGAATGGTGCCTATCATTGCCTATAATTACGGTGCCGGTCATAAAGACCGTGTAATTAAGACGATCAAGCACAGTGTGGCATATGGCGTGGGTATTATGTTCGTGGGATTACTTGCGATGCATATTTTCCCGGCACAGCTTATGCGCATGTTTGATGCGGAGGAGAGTCTGATCGCTATCGGAGCGCCTGCCCTGGAGACCATTTCGCTGAGCTTTGTGTTCGCCGGGTTCTGTATTGTGGCGGGAAGTGTATTCCAGGCATTGGGGAACGGTGTCTACAGTATGATCGTATCTGTGGCCAGACAGATGTGTGTGCTGCTCCCGGTGGCAAAACTGTTGTCCCTGAGTGGCGAAGTGACGTTGATCTGGTGGGCATTTCCCATTGCGGAGTTAGCCAGTGTGCTGTTAACATCGTATTTCTTGGTAAGAATCTACCGTAAAGTCATCTGTCATATCGGAGAGCCAGTCGTGCAGGATGCTTGACAAGTTTAAGGGTGGCAGAGTATAATTAGGCGTGTTCTTTTGAGGACACGTAAGCGGTTATGGCGGAATTGGCAGACGCGCTGGTTTTAGGTGCCAGTGGTTACCCGTGTGGGTTCAAATCCCACTAACCGCATTTGTTAGTACTTGCAATTCCGAATGCCGGTGCTATAATAAGGATGGCAGAAGATTGCTGCAGTACCCGGAAGCATAGCTCAGCCGGGATGAGCGTTCGCCTCACACGCGAAAGGTCAGGGGTTCGAGCCCCCTTGCTTCCATTTTTTAGTAACTATTCAGAGCGACGGCAAAGTACTGGATAGTTATTTTTTTAATCAAATCAAAGGAATACAAAAGCAATGAAAGAAAACGTAAGAAAACAGGGAATTTTACTGCCGGTATCCAGTATCCCTTCCGCATATGGGATCGGAACCTTTGGCAGGGAAAGCTATCGTTTTGTGGATTTTCTGGAGAAGTCCGGCAACAGGTTGTGGCAGATCCTGCCGCTCGGACCTACCGGATACGGAGACTCTCCTTATCAGTCGTTTTCCACTTTTGCGGGGAACCCTTACTATATCGATCTGGAGATTCTGATCGAAGAAGGGCTTTTGACGAAGGAGATCTGTGACGGTTATGACTTCGGAGACAATGAACATTACGTGGACTATGAGAAAATCTATCTGTCCCGGTTCAAAGTCCTGAAGATCGCATTTGAGAATGCGAAAAAACAGGGACTTATGGATGCACCGGAATATCAGAAGTTCATCACGGACAATGCCTATTGGCTGGATGATTATGCCCTGTATATGGCAGTAAAAAATGCATTCGGCGGCGTCTGCTTTATGGAATGGGACGAGGATATCCGTCTCAGAAAAGCGGCAGCGCTTCGCAAGTACCGCAAAAAGCTCTCGGATGAGATCGCATTTTACTGCTTCCAACAGTACCTGTTTGCAAAACAGTGGAAAGAACTGAAGACTTATGCGAATAAAAAGGGCATAGAGATCGTAGGAGATATTCCTATCTATGTAGCTTTTGACAGTGCCGATACCTGGGCGAATCCGAAGCTGTTCCAGTTAGACAGGGAAGGTCGTCCCATCGGGGTGCAGGCTGCCCGCCGGACTGCTTCTCGGAGACCGGACAGTTGTGGGGCAATCCGCTCTATGATTGGAAATATCATAAGAAGACCGGTTATGAATGGTGGATGCAGCGTATTGCATATTGCTATCAGTTATACGATGTGCTCCGTATCGACCATTTCCGGGGATTCGACGAGTACTGGTTCGTGCCTTACGGAGATCCTACGGCACAGAACGGTCACTGGGAGAAGGGACCGGGCTATGAATTGTTTGCTGTGATGAAGAAGAAACTGGGCAAAAAGAAGGTCATCGCGGAAGATCTCGGATTCCTGACCCCCAGCGTGATCCGTCTGGTGAAGAAGACAGGTTACCCGGGAATGAAGATCCTGCAGTTTGCTTTTGATGCGGGAAATGACAGTGAATATCTGCCTCACAACTATGATAAAAACTGTGTGGTCTATACAGGAACCCATGACAACGATACTACGGTAGGATTTCTGCAGAACATGCCGGAGAAGGATAAGAAGTTCGCGAAGAAGTATCTGGGACATAAGAATGATAAAAAGCTCTGCTTTGAGATCGTCCGGGCGGCATTGTCCAGCTGCGCGGATACAGCGGTTATCCCCATGCAGGATTATCTGGAACTGGACAGCAGTGCTAGGATCAATATACCGTCCACACTGGGCTGCAACTGGAAATGGCGCATGGATAAAGAAGCTTTGGATCCTAAGCTTGCGAAAAAGATTTATAAGATGGCAAAATTATACGGAAGACTGTAAAGTGTGCCACGCAGCGTAAGGCACATTGTAAGAATACGGAAGGGATAGTTTCCTTTCCGTATTTTTTGTGGACAAATCATCAATATTTGCATGCGTGGAAATGGGGATAACTATGGCAGGTAGCATTTTTTAGTGCATTTTTGTCAAAACAAGAGGACTTTTTTGTGGTCTTATGGAAAAAGCCACGTTATTATGGTATGGTTATCTATATTGGGCGGAGTCTGCAATCGGATTTCTGCGAGAGAGAGGAGAAACATGAGCCGTACTACTGACAGGGCAGGCCGTAATAAGGGACAATGGATCGTCATTGGGTTTATGGCTTTTGCTATCATAGTCATTTCGATATGCACAGTAATCTTTCGTTCCTATGTGCGGGGATTTCATAAAGTAACAGACAGAGAAATATATGACCGGTATTATGTGATGATCACAGAAGACCGCAAATCGGATTTCTGGCAGTCCGTATACCGCGGAGCTTTTGAACGCGGACAGGAAGAGAATGTATATGTGGATCTGCTGGGCGAGCATCTGTCCCAGGAGTATACGAGGGCAGAGCTTATGCGGATCGCCATGTCCTCCGGTGTAGACGGTATTTTTGTAGAATCGGATGAAAGCGACGAGATGTCACAGATGATCGACGAAGCAGTAGAACGGGGCATCCCTGTGGTGACACTGTATGGTGACAATACGCACAGTGCACGCTGCAGCTTTGTCGGTGTAGGAAGCTATAATCTGGGCAGGGAATACGGACGACAGGTATTGAAGCTGGCTTCTGTCAGTGAGAGTACCGCGCCCATGACGGTAGCGGTACTGGTGAATGCCCATGCACTGAACTCGGCACAAAATATTGTCTGCTCCGGGATTCAGGACGCACTGGAACAAGAGAAAATCTGGGGACCGGAAATAGAACTTTCCTTAATTACCGTGGACGATACGAATACTTTTTCCGTGGAGGAATCCATCCGGGATATTTTTATGAATGAAAAGCTGCCGGATATCATTATCTGCCTGAACGAATTGAGCACCACCTGTGTCTACCAGGCAGTGGTAGATTACAACTGCGTGGGCGAGGTCGCAATTTTAGGGTATTATGATACCGATACGATACTCAAAGCAATCGAGCGAAATGTAGTCAATGCAACGATCTCGATAGACACGGAGCAGATGGGAGCTTTCTGCGTGGATGCTTTGCAGGAGTACTATCGTTTTGGCTATACCAGTCAGTATTTTACGGCGGATGTCACAATTATTGATCAGAATAACGTGGGTGAATATTTACAAGCGCAGGAAGCGACAGAGTGAGGTACGCATGAGGAAAAAATTTCGACAGCTGTCTCTTCAGGCGAAGATGAGCAGCATTTTTGTATTGGCGAATCTGGTAGTATTTGCAGTGACGGTGATATTGCTTCTGGGAATCAACAGCATGTCTTCGGAGATCGATAAGGTCTATCAGGGGAATCTGCGGCTGAACGAAGTATCTGATGCACTGATGGCGGTGCAGGACAGTATGACGGATTATCTGAATTCCAAGACCAGTGATTCCCTGGAGGAATTTTACCGGAATGAACAGACATATTCCCAACTGGTGCAGGATATGAGCGATGGGGTGACGGGAGCCACCTTTCAGAGAATGGAACGCAGTATCCGGCATATGTCGGAAGAATACCTGGATCTCGTAAGTCAGACGATTGAGGCAAAGCGTGGGAGAAATGTAGAGAAATACCGCGTCCGGTACGAGAACGCGACACAGATGTATGAATATATCAATACCTATATTTACAGTCTGAACAACGAACAGTTCCGCAGCAACTCCGAGAACTACAGCCGTCTGTCGGCTGCTTTCCGTAATTTCGAAATGGTCAGTGTGATTGCATTATCCATCGTCATTGTGGTCAGCGTATCTATAGTAGTAAAGCTTACCGGGGAGATCATCAGTCCGTTAAAGGATCTGGCGGTAACCGCTGACGAAGTAGCGGGCGGAAACTTTGATACCGAACTGTTACAAGTACAGTCGGAGGATGAGATCGGCGTGGTAACGGGAGCATTTAACCAGATGCTTATCAGTATCAGACAGTATCTGGAAAGCCTGCGCGAGAGCATGGAAATCCGGCGTTCATTAATGGAAAAAGAGCTTTTGATGGAGGCACACTTAAAGGATGCACAGCTAAAGTATCTGCAGGCGCAGATCAATCCCCACTTCTTATTCAATACGTTAAATGCGGGAGCACAGCTGGCCATGATGGAAGGCGCCGACCGGACCTATGAATATGTACAGAATGTGGCGGAATTTTTCCGCTATAATGTAAAAAAGAGTAATGATATCGTGACGGTCAGAGAAGAGCTGGAACTGGTGGATCATTACATTTATATTCTGAATGTCCGCTTTTCCGGGGATATCCATTATGGAAAAGAAATTGAGGAGGATCTGCTGGACAGCTGCATGCCAAGCATGATCTTACAGCCGATCGTGGAAAATTCCGTAAATCACGGCATCAGAGAGATGAACGGAGAGGGAAAGATCCGGCTGAAGGTATACCATGTGGATGGAGATACGCTGGGGATCAGTATCCGGGATAACGGCATCGGAATGGATCCGGATACGATAGAAAAAGTACTTGGCGGCAATTATCACGAAGAGCAGTCAGGCGGCGGTTCCAATGGTATTGCGATGGGGAACGTTATCGCAAGATTAAAACTTTTCACGCAAAACGAAGATGTAATGACGATTTTAAGTGACGGGAAAGATCAAGGAACGGAAGTAATCCTGTATCTTCCGATAAAAGAGAGGGAAAAGACGGATGTATAAGATCATGCTGGCGGATGACGAAGGAATCGTGATCGATTCCCTGAAATTCATCATCGAAAAAGAATTCAAGGATACCTGTGAGGTGCAGTATGCCAAGACCGGCAGAAGTGTGATTGAACTGGCAGAGAGCTTCCGTCCGGACGTTGCGGTCATGGATATCCAGATGCCGGGAATCAACGGCATCGATGCTATGAAAGAGATCCGGAGAAGCAATAATCATACAGTGTTTATCGTAATGTCAGCTTATGACAAATTTGATTATGCGAAAGAAGCTATCAAACTGGGAGTCATGGAGTACATTACCAAGCCGATGGAGAAGACCCGGATCATTGCAGCATTGCAGAAGGCAATGGAGCGAATCGATGCAGAGCGCCTGAAACGCAAAAATGAGTTGTTGATCAAGGAAAAACTGGAGACGGTCGTACCGATTATTGAAAGCGGTCTGATCCACAATATCTTATTACAGGAGCATTTTCGCGAGGATATTGAGAATTACCGGTCAATTTTAGGGATCACGCTGCAATATGCCTACATGATCGCTGTGGTATGCGGGGATGAGCAGCAGGGAAACCACATGACGAATGCGGTGGGAAGCAGTGTCAGAATGCAGAGGCATTATCAGGAGGTCAGGGACTGTCTGAAAGAAAATTTTGACTGTATTGTGGGTACCGTCATGGCAAACAAACTGGCAGTGCTGGTACCTTATGAGAAAGATGTGATGGACTATAATGAGCGTATCGAACTCATTGAAAAAGCCAGAGAACTCACCAGATATCTGCGCAAGAGAACGGATATCAGCTTCCGCATCGGCATCGGAGAACCGAAAGATTTTCTGATGGCTTCGGAATCTTATACGGAGGCGCTGAATGCACTGGTGGCGACCACCGGCAGTGTGGCACATGTGGATGACCTGCCGATCAAATGCGAATATGGTGGAAATTATCCGGTGAAGCTGGAGAAAAAACTTTTTGCGGAAGTCGAGGATGGCGACATTGATAATGCTTCCGCATCGGCATCGGCATTTTTTGACTGGATGGTGGATAGTGGTTCCGATCTGATGAATATGAGGCTTAAGGTGCTGGAATTTGCCCTGTGGTCAGAGCACATTGCCTATGAAAAAGGTGGTATGATCTATCAGCTGAATTCCCGTGCGGAGTATCTGCCGCAGGTGATGGAAATAGCGGAACCGGCGGCCATGAAAACATGGTTCCTGGAAAAAGTGAAGGAAGCCTGCCGGAACGTTCTGAATAAAAGGGAAGAAAAGTCGGGCAGTATTATCGAGACGGCGAAAAATTATATTAAGAATAACTATCACAAAGACATTTCCCTGGATGATGTATCCAGAGAGGTAAATATCAGCCCGTATTATTTCAGTAAACTATTCAAAGAAACTACCGGGGAAAACTTTATCGAGTACCTGACCAATTTAAGGATGGACAAGGCAAAAGAACTGCTGCAGACGACAGAGTGCTCCATGAAAGAAATCTGTGCCAGAACCGGATATTCGGATCCGAATTATTTTAGCCGCAGTTTTAAGAAGAACGTGGGCGTGACACCGACAGAGTACAAGGAAAACCGTGGAAAGGGACAGGAACAGGGCAATGTATAAGAAAAAGAGATGGATATGTGTTGCGTGGCTTCTGGTGATGATGTTATTGCTGTGTGCCTGCGGAAATCTGGAGACCGGAAAAAATCAGGGAGAGGTCGCGGAAAATGATAAGATTCAGATCGGCATGAGTTTTGATTCTTTTGTCATTGAAAGATGGCAGAGGGATCGTGACATTTTCGTTTCAACGGCAAAGGAACTGGGAGCGGAAGTGAATGTCCAGAATGCGAACGGTGATCTGGAGCAGCAGAAAAAGCAGATCAATTACTTCATCGACAAAGGAATGGATGTGATCGTTGTGATATGCATTGACTCCAAAGGATTAACAGAGGAAGTGCAGAGGGCGAAAGATGCCGGCATTAAGATCATTGCTTATGACAGACTGCTGCAGAATACAGATATTGACCTGTATATCTCGTTTGACAACGAAAGAGTAGGCACCATGATGGGAGAGGCACTGTTGGAAAACGGTCTGGCCGGCGGAAATGTGCTGATGCTGGGAGGCTCTGCCGTGGACAGCAACGTTGCCATGGTGGAAAAGGGCTTTCGCAAGGTCATGGAGGATAATCAGGTGACGATCTTGGATTCTATGCATGCAGATGGCTGGAAAGCGGAACTTGCCGGGGCATATATCTATGAGCATATGGATGTTGTATCGGAGGCAGATGCCATTATGTGCGGCAATGATGATCTGGCAAGCAAAGTGGTACATGCTCTGAAAGAAAAGAGACTGGCAGGAGATATTATGGTAGTGGGGCAGGATGCCGACCTGGAAGCGTGCCAGCGCATCGTCGAGGGGACACAGGTCATGACAGTCTACAAACCGGTGGAAAAAATGTCGCAGAAGGCAGCGGAGTGTGCGGTGCTTCTGGCAAAGGGAGAGCCGTTGCCGGAAGGAGATACGGTAACCATAGAGAATGGAAAGTATGAAGTTCCGTACATTGGTCTGGAACCAATCAGTGTGGATAAAAACAATATGAATGATGTGATCATCGGAAGCGGATTTCACTTAAAAGAGGATGTTTATCTGAACATTCCCTCGGAAATGCCCAAATAATATTGGATTTACTTTGAAAATGGGGAAAAGAGATAGATTCTAAAAACACAATAGGAAAAATTTGGTGACAAAGCTGTGCCGGCAGACAAGATATTGCTAGCACAGCTTATTTTTGTCCTCTGAATAGGACGGAAAAGTACAGAAGGTCGTAAAATCATGCTATAGGATTTATGATATTCTCTATTTAGCAACAAAAACAAACCAAATAAGGGAGGTTACTTTTTATGAGGAAGAAATTATTAAGCTCACTTCTGGTAACGGCTATGGCTGTTACGATGCTTGCAGGATGTGGATCCAATGGGGGACAGCAGGCATCCACACCGGCAACAGAAAACAAAACAGAAACATCTGCAGAAGCGAAAACAGATGACACTGCCGGCACCACGACAACAGAAGGCGGTAAGATCGGTGTAGCAATGCCTACCAAGGATCTGCAGAGATGGAACCAGGATGGTACCAACATGGAAGCCCAGCTGAAGGAAGCAGGCTATGAAGTGGATCTGCAGTATGCATCCAACGACATTCCTACGCAGGTATCCCAGATCGAGAACATGATCAACTCCGGATGCCAGATGTTAGTTATCGCATCTATCGATGGTGATTCCCTGGGAACTGTTCTGGAGCAGGCAAAGGAAAAAGACATTCCTGTTATCGCTTATGACCGTCTGATCATGAACTCCGATGCAGTTACCTATTATGCAACCTTTGATAACTACATGGTAGGTACCAAGCAGGGCGAATACATCAGAGACCAGCTGGATCTGGACAACGCAGCAGGACCTTTCAACATCGAGCTGGTAACCGGTGATCCTGGTGACAACAACGCAAGATTCTTCTTCGGTGGTGCTATGGATGTGCTGCAGCCCTACATCGATGCAGGCAAGCTGGTAGTAAAATCCGGACAGACCGATTTCGAAACTGTTGCAACCGCTAACTGGTCTACCGAGACCGCACAGTCCAGAATGGATGCTATCATTTCCGCTAACTATGCAGACGGAACAAAGCTGGATGCTGTTCTGTGCTCCAACGACTCTACTGCACTGGGTGTTACCAATTCCCTGGAAGCAAACTACACCGGCGAATGGCCTATCATTACCGGTCAGGATTGTGATAAGCCCAACGTAAAGAACATGATCTCCGGTAAGCAGTCCATGTCCATCTTCAAGGATACCCGTACTCTGGCATCCAAGGTTGTAGAGATGGTAGATGCTGTCATGAAGGGCGGCGAGGCACCTGTCAACGATACCACAACTTACGACAATGGTACCGGCGTTATTCCTTCCTATCTGTGTGAGCCCGTATTCGCTGATGCAAGCAACTACAAAGAACTGCTCATCGATTCCGGTTACTATACAGAAGCAGATTTACAGTAATTTATAAAGATTTACCGGATCTGAAAAGATCCTCACGGCAGGCGGGCGTATCCCGCCTGCCGTATTCATGGAAATACCAAAAGCAATTGTTTGATTAGATAATGTGGAAATAAGACTTGGGAGGGATACCATTGGCAAAAATCTTATTGGAAATGAAAAATATAACCAAAACATTCCCCGGTGTAAAAGCACTTGACAATGTAAACCTGCAGGTAGAAGAGGGAGAGATCCACGCACTTGTAGGTGAAAACGGCGCAGGAAAGTCCACACTTATGAATGTACTGAGCGGTATTTATCCGTACGGTTCTTATGAAGGAGATATCATCTATGACGGTGAGGTCTGTAAGTTTGATAAGATTAAGGACAGTGAGGAAAAAGGTATCGTCATCATTCATCAGGAGCTTGCACTGATCCCTTATATGACAATCGGGGAAAATATGTTCCTAGGCAATGAACGGGGACATAAGTACAAAATCAACTGGAATGAAACCAATGCCAGGGCGTCGGAACTGTTAAAGACCGTAGGTCTGAAGGAAGGCCCCCAGACATTGATAAAGGATATTGGTGTAGGTAAGCAGCAACTGGTGGAAATTGCAAAAGCACTGGCGAAAAATGCAAAGCTGTTGATCCTGGATGAGCCTACCGCTTCTCTGAATGAGACAGATTCCAAGGCACTACTGGATCTGATGTTGGAACTCAAGAAAAAAGGAATGACATCTATCATTATTTCTCATAAATTAAATGAAATTTCCTATGTGGCAGATAAGATCACAGTGATCCGTGACGGATCTACCATTGAAACTCTGGTGAAAGGAAAAGATGATATTACCGAGAGCCGGATCATCAAAGGAATGGTAGGAAGAGAAATTGCCGACCGATTCCCAAAGAGAGAGCCGAAGATTGGAGATGTCCGGATGGAAGTGAAGCACTGGACCGTCCATCATCCCCTGTATTCGGAACGTAAGGTGGTAGATGATGTCAATATCATTGTGAAAAAGGGTGAAGTAGTTGGAATCTCCGGACTGATGGGTGCCGGACGAACCGAACTGGCAATGAGCTTATTCGGAAAAAGCTACGGATCCAATATCAGCGGTGAGCTGTATATTAACGGCAAGATAGTACATCTGAATACGGTACAGGAAGCAATCAAGAACCATTTGGCATATGTGACGGAGGACAGAAAAGGAAACGGACTGATCTTAAGCAATCCGATCAAGATCAACACGACTCTGGCAAATCTGGATGCTGTCAGCAGCCATACAGTCATTGATAAAGACAAAGAGTACAATGTAGCTGTGGATTACAAGAAAAAACTGAATACAAAATGTCCTACGGTAGAACAGAATGTGGGTAATCTAAGCGGTGGTAACCAGCAGAAAGTACTTTTGGCAAAATGGATGTTCGCGGATCCGGATATCCTGATCCTGGATGAGCCGACCAGAGGTATTGATGTCGGTGCAAAATATGAGATTTACTGCATCATCAATCAACTGGTGGCAGAAGGAAAATCTGTTATCATGATCTCCTCCGAACTGCCTGAGATACTGGGTATGTGCGACCGGATCTATGTCATGAACGAAGGAAAAATAGTAGGAGAACTGGCGGGCAGTGAGGCAACACAGGAGCTTATCATGTCCAAGATATTATCAGCCGGTAAGAAAGGAGCATTGGCATGAATAAAACAAAAGGCCTCGATTTCATTAAAAGATATACCATGATCCTCGTACTCATCGTGGTTACGGCATTTTTCGCATGGAGAACGGGAGGAGCGATCCTGCTTCCCATGAACGTCAGCAGCTTGATCTCCCAGAATGCATATGTATTCATTCTGGCAACCGGTATGTTATTGTGTATCCTGACCGGCGGTAACATTGATCTGTCCGTCGGATCGGTAGTATGTTTTGTCGGAGCCATCGGTGCAGTCCTCATGGTGAACATGAAGATGAACATGTGGCTGGCAATCCTGATCATGTTCGTGATCGGTACCCTGATCGGTGCTTTCCAGGGCTTCTGGATCGCTTATGTGAGAATCCCTCCGTTCATCGTAACACTGGCAGGTATGTTGGCATTCCGTGGCTTGAGTAACGTAGTCCTGCAGGGTATGACAGTATCCATTAAGGATTGTACCACTTTCGTAAATCTGTTCGGTGGCGGTGCGGATTGCTATATCCCCGATTTCTTTGGGAACGGCCCCATCAATCTGACCTGTGTATTTGCAGGTGTGCTGGCAGCAGTGATCTTTGCAGTACTTCAGCTGAAGAACAGAGCAGATAAGGTAAAAAAGGGTTATGAAGCTCCCGGTCTTGGAGCTACCATTGGTAAGATAGCTGTGATCGCTGTTGTGATCCTGGCATTCAGCTATCGCCTGGCACAGCACAAAGGTATCCCCAGCGTGCTGATCTGGGTACTGATCGTCATCATGGTATACGGTTACATTACTTCCAATACTACTGTAGGCCGTTACTTCTACGCAGTGGGCGGCAATGAAAAGGCAACCAAGTTATCCGGTATCAATACCAACAAGGTGTACTTCTTAGCTTATATGAACATGGGATTCCTGGCAGCTCTGGCAGGTATGGTAACCATTGCACGTATGACTTCCGCACAGCCGACTTACGGACAGAACTATGAAATGGATGCCATCGGCTCCTGCTTCATCGGCGGTGCTTCTGCATACGGCGGAACCGGAACGGTACCCGGAGTTATCGTCGGTGCGGTACTGATGGGTGTTATCAACCTGGGTATGTCCCTGATGGGTGTAGATCAGAATATGCAGAAGGTAGTCAAGGGTCTGGTACTTCTGGCAGCAGTTATCTTCGATGTTGTATCCAAACGTGGTGGAAAATTAATTGCCAAGAATTAATTTCTACATATTATCTAATCAAAAGGGGCCCGGCGCTTTTGTGCCGTAGGCCCTTTTGATGGTATTTATTCGTTGCGTACAGGAGAAGGGTATGGATAAGGGAAAAAGACAACGGAAAAAAGATAATACAGGAAAGCGAAAAAGAGGAGTCGGTATCGGCATTAAGATCATGGGGCTGTTGCTGCTTCTGGCAATTACGGCGATCAGCTGTGTCGGAGTGCTGGTATGGACGCTGCAGAGTGTGATCGGGATGAGTGATCAGATCGTATCCGAACAGGTTGCAGAGCAGGAAAAGATAAGCACACTTTCCAGACAGTTCACTTATATCAACAGTCAGGTGCTCACCCATGTCATGACTACCAACAGTGTGACCATGGATACTCTGTCTGAGAAAATTTTGCAGGATATTGCAGATATGGAACAGCAGATAGAGGAATTCGGCGCCCTGCTTTCCGAGGGAGATGAGCGTAAAGAAGCACTGGACAGTGCTTCTGCAGAACTGGCAAAATACAGAAAGACGGTGGAGAGTCTGCTGGTCACCAGTGCCGAGAACAAAACCCAGGCATATGTATCTGCCACATCCAACCTTCCGATGTTTAATGAACATATCGAGAATTACATGAACCGGATGCTGGAGATCACAGCGCAGGAAATGGAACAGGCCCAGGGACAAATGGAGCAGAGTGCCGCCAGAGTGCCGGGGATCATCTCCGTGGCAAGTATTGCATTACTTGTGGTAGTGATCGTGATCATGCTGGGACTGCGGCTGTGGGTCATCGGCCCGGTGAAAAAGGCAACGAAACAGGTAGATGAACTGGTAGAAGGGATTCGTTGCAACAAAGGAGATATTACCAAAAGAATTCATGTGGGATCGAGAGATGAAGTGGGAAGACTGGCCATTGCCATCAATGATCTGGTAGCCCAGATGCAGATCATCATCAGAGCCATCACCGAGGGCTGTGGACAGATGGAAGAAAAGCAGGCTGACATTATCTCCAATGTGGAAAAAGTAAATGCCACTGCGGATCATACCATGCGGAATCTGGGTGTAATGTCCAGGGGAATGCAGCTGGTGACAGGGGCAATCGAAGGTGTACAGCAGGATACCGGTGTATTGGATCACACGGTGGAAAATATGCTGGAAGTAGCCCAAAACGGAAGAAACTACGCAGCGGATATCAAGGAAAAAGCCAGTAAAATGAAAGTGACAGCGGTGGAGAGCAAGCAGGAGGCAACCCTTGTCATGAAGGAGATTGACACGGCTATGACAGAATCCATAGCCAACAGCAGGCAGATCCACAAGATCACAGAACTGACGGAAGAGATTCTGGGAATTGCCGGAACCACAAATCTGTTAGCACTGAATGCGTCCATTGAGGCAGCAAGGGCAGGAGAAGCTGGCCGTGGATTTGCTGTCGTGGCAGAGGAAATCCGCAAACTGGCCGACAGCTCCAGAGAATCTGCCAACAATATCCAGGAAATCAGCAATCGTGTAGTGGAGAGCGTGGAGGAACTATCCGAGAACGCCACCAGACTGCTGGAATTTATGAATACCAGAGTCATGAAAGATTATGATGCACTGGAGGATACCGGCAGCAACTATCATGAAGCGGCAGATCATGTGGATGAAATGATGAACGAATTCGGACAGAAGATTGACGAACTGCTGTCGGTACTGCAGAATGTCAATACTGCCAATACACAGATGGAAGCAACTGTGGGAGACAGTACGGAAAAGCTGTCAGTGGTAGAGAAAAACAATCAGGGATTGCAGCAGGAGATGAAAGATATCTCTTATGCAGTGGAGGAACTGGCAGCCTCGGCAGGGCAGTTAAAGGAAAGCATTCGTTGTTTTACGGTGGTATAGACAGAAAAACAAAATGCACGGGATTCCCAATGGGAATTACCGTGCATTTTAACGTGCGCTTTGCGGCGTACGTCGTTGTATTTACATTTTAGGAATTTTCCGGTGCGTGATGCAGCTCCAGCGCCAGATAGGAATTGTGGTATTCCTTACAGTAAGTCACATCTTTGTCAAACCATGCGGGAGGGACAAATGCCTCTGCTGCTTCTTTACTTCCGAACTCCACTTCTGCCATGATCAGAGGGGCGAAGGGGGCGTCAAAAACATCCAGCTCGATGGTCAGGGAATAATCTGCGGGAGGAGTGGGAAAGCCTTCTTTGAATCCGGGATGCTGTAGAGGAATCAGATAGCGTCTCTTAGAGATCACGCTGCCGTCAGCTTTTTCCCGTAAATGATAATAAGATACTTCGTTCAGCGGAAGATTGCTCTCGTCTCTGGCCATCATGCCGCTGCCTTTGTAGGTAAGATAATACTCATCATCCTGTTTTCTGGCTCTGACCACAGGATTATAATTCAGATATACCTGCTCGATATGATGAGAAGGATAGCTTTCCAGATTATCAGGTAAGGATTTCAGGGTAAACTTTCGCTCGATTTCCATAGTATTAATGCCTCGCTTCTGTAATTAAGACTTAAAAATACTTCTTTAGTATAACATGATTTCCCTTGAAAATACAGTGAAATCTACAAATATCTGCCCATGGGAATTGAATTACGCCTCCAAATTGTGTATACTAATCATAACTGTGCAAAGTCAGAGTGTATGACTTACAGATGAGACAGGAAACAAAACGGAAAGCGAGGGAAAACCATGAGTAAGATAGCAATTTTTCTGGCAAATGGGTTTGAAGAAATAGAAGGTCTGACGGTAGTGGATATCTGCCGCAGATGCGGTCTGACCATCGATATGGTGTCCATTACAGAGGGCAGACAGGTGATGGGATCACATAAGATTCCGGTGACTGCGGATATGACGTTGTCTCAGGTTGATTTTACACAATATGATTGTCTGGTACTGCCCGGCGGCGGACTGGGCACGAAGAATCTGGAGGCATGTGAAGTACTGATGCAGCAGGTCGATGCTTTTTACGCAGCAGGAAAATACATCGCGGCAATCTGTGCGGCACCGAGCATATTCGGGCACAGAGGCATCTTACAGGGAAAAAGAGCCTGCTCCTATCCCTGCTTTGAAGACCATCTGGAAGGCGCGGCAGTGACTGCTGGACCGGTAGAGATTGACGGGAATGTGATCACTTCCAGAGGCATGGGAACCTCCATTCCTTTCGGACTGGCGATCGCAGGCGTGTTCTGCGGACAGAATAAGGCAGATGCCTGCGCACACGGCATTGTATATCAGCCGTAAACAGGCGTGAGAAAGACGAGGACAGAGAATGAAAAAAGCGTTAATTACGGGAATTACCGGACAGGACGGCTCCTATCTGGCAGAGTTCCTTTTGGAAAAAGGCTATGAGGTGCACGGACTGATCCGCAGATCCTCCATCAGCAACACAGGACGTATCGATCATCTGATCCGGGAGAATAAAATTGTTCTTCACGGGGGGGATCTGTCGGATTCCTCCAGTTTGGTGCGGATCATCGGAGAAGTGCGTCCGGATGAGATCTATAATCTGGGAGCACAGAGCCATGTGCAGGTGAGCTTCGAAGCACCGGAATATGCGGGTGATGTGGATGCGCTGGGCGTGCTGCGTATCTTAGAGGCGGTACGTATCGTAGGACTGACCGAGACCTGCCGCATCTATCAGGCATCTACTTCCGAACTGTACGGAAGAGTGGAAGAAGTGCCGCAGAACGAGAATACACCGTTCCATCCCTACAGCCCCTATGCGGTGGCAAAACAGTACGGCTTCTGGATCGTGAAGGAATACCGGGATGCATACAATATGTTCGCAGTGAATGGTATCCTGTTTAACCATGAATCTGAGCGCCGCGGAGAGAACTTTGTGACCCGTAAGATCACACTGGCAGCCGGAAGGATCGCCTGTGGTATTCAGGACAAGCTCTACCTGGGTAATCTGGATTCTAAGAGGGACTGGGGCTATGCGAAGGATTATGTGGAGTGCATGTGGCTGATGCTGCAGCATGACAAGCCGGAGGATTTTGTCATTGCCACCGGGGTACAGCATACCGTGAGGGAATTTACCACGCTGGCATTCCATTATGCCGGGATCGAACTGGAATGGCAGGGAAGCGGCATTCATGAAAAAGGGATCAACAAAGCCAATGGCAAGGTGGTCGTGGAGGTCAGTGAAGCCTTTTACCGTCCTACCGATGTGGTAGATCTGTGGGGAGATCCGCAGAAGGCACGTACGGTGCTGGGATGGAATCCCCAGAAGACAAGCTATGAGGAACTGTGCCGTCTGATGGCAGAACACGATTTGAAGCTGGCTAAGGCGGAAGCGATCATGCTGCAGGAGACTGAGAAATAATAGGATAGATCAGAGAGGAAGCAGAGTAACATCATGGAAAAAGACGCAAAAATATACGTAGCAGGACACAGAGGAATGGTGGGAAGTGCCATCTGCAGAGCATTGGAGAGAAACGGATATACGAACATCATCACCCGCACCCATAAGGAACTGGATCTGTGCAGACAGGATGCGGTAGAGGAATTTTTCGCAAAGGAAAAGCCGGATTATGTATTCCTGGCAGCAGCGAAGGTAGGAGGCATCATTGCGAACAGCGAAGCACTGGCGGATTTCATGTATGAAAATATGATCCTGGAGATGAATGTGATCCATGCAGCATGGCAGAACGGCTGTAAGAAGTTGATGTTTCTGGGCAGCAGCTGCATCTATCCCCGTATGGCACCGCAGCCTATGAAGGAGAGCTGCCTGCTGACTTCTGAACTGGAGAAGACCAACGAGGCTTATGCACTGGCGAAGATCTCCGGTCTGAAGTACTGTGAGTTCTTGAACAGACAGTACGGAACCGACTATATCAGTGTTATGCCTACGAACCTGTACGGACCCAACGACAACTATCATCCGACTCACAGCCATGTGCTCCCGGCATTGATCCGCCGTTTCCATGAGGCGAAGGTGTCCGGCGCGAAGGAAGTGGTCTGCTGGGGTACCGGAACTCCCCTGCGCGAGTTCCTCTATGTGGATGATCTGGCGGATGCCTGCGTTTATCTGATGAATACTTACAGCGGCAATGAGACTGTGAATCTGGGAACCGGCAAGGAACTGACCATCCGGGAACTGACAGAGCTGGTGGCAAAGGTCGTAGGCTATACCGGAGAGATCAAATGGGATCCCAGCAAGCCGGACGGAACCCCCAGAAAGCTTTTAGATGTCAGCAAGCTGGAGAGTCTCGGCTATCATTATACGACGGAGCTGGAAGACGGTATCCGTCTGACCTATGAGGATTTCCTCAATAATCCCATGCGCGCGGAACGCTAGGGAAAGGTGTCTGCCGGTAGTGGGCAGCGGAAGGACTGGACGATTAACATGAATGATTTTCAGAAGACAGCGAAAGAAATGCTGGATTTTATAGAGAAAAGCCCCACCTGTTTTCATGCGGTTGTGAATATCGGAGCAATGCTGGAAGAGGCAGGATATGTCAGACTGCGGGAAAACGAGGAATGGAAGCTTGTGAAGGGTGGAAAATATTACACGGAGCGCAATGATTCTTCCGTGATCGCTTTTGCTATTCCTACGGAAACTGTGAAAGGGTTCCATATGGCAGCAGCACATAGCGATTCCCCATGCTTTAAGGTGAAGGAAAAACCGGAACTTACGGTAGAAGATCACTATATGCGCCTGAACACCGAGAAATACGGCGGCATGATCCTTTCCACCTGGCTCGACAGACCGCTCTCCGTAGCAGGCAGACTGGCGGTGCGCGGATGGCATCCAGAGCAGACTGGTCAATATTGACCGGGATCTCTGCGTGATCCCAAATGTGGCGATCCATATGAACCGGGAGATGAACAAAGGTGTGGAGTACAATCCTCAGGTAGATATGCTCCCACTGTTTGCGGATGTGGCATTTGATACCGATGCCGCAGGGGCATCTGAGACCGCTGACGGACCGCAGGAGAAGCCTGCGCTGCTTGGACTGGCAGCGGAGGCCGCAGGCGTGGATGCGGAAGCGATTCTCGGGGAAGACCTGTTCCTGTATACCAGGCAGGAAGGAAGATTCTTAGGAGCAAAGGGTGAATTTGTCCTGGCTCCGAGACTGGATGATCTGCAGAGCGCCTTTGCGCTGACCAAAGCTTTTACGGAGAGTACACCTGCGGAATATATCAATATCTGCGCGGTATTTGATAATGAAGAGGTGGGAAGCGGTACCAGACAGGGTGCAGATTCCACGTTCCTTGCGGATGTGTTAGACAGAATTACGGAGGGGCTTTTGGCAGATCACAGCACGTATCTGCGCTGGATCGCGGATAGCTTCCTGATCTCTGCGGACAATGCCCATGCGGTACATCCCAACCATCCGGAGAAGGCGGATCCTACGAACAGACCTTACTTAAACGGTGGAATCGTCATCAAATTCCACGGAAGCCAGAAATATACTACAGATGGTATCTCAGCTGCAAAAATGAAGGATTACTGTGAACGGGCAAAGGTGCCTTACCAGACCTATGCCAACCGTTCGGATATCGCAGGAGGATCCACCCTCGGTAATATTTCCACGGCACATGTATCGGTGTCCAGCGTGGACATCGGACTGCCCCAGCTGGCCATGCATTCCGCGGTGGAGACTGCGGGTATGATGGATACAGAATATGCAGTGCGGGCGCTGAAGGAATTCTGGGGCGAATGATGAATTATCCCGGAAAATCATTAAAAAAGTATAAAAAGCATTGAAAGCTTTGGCCGAAAAGTGCATAGTTAGAATGAAAAAAAGATTCAAAGAAAGAATCAAGAAATGATCCAAAAAGGATCCGAAAAAAATACGAAAGAAGGTTGAAGTTATGTTTGAAATGAAACCGGAATACTATATTGGAATTGATATGATCGATCAGGAGCATAAGCAGCTGTTTGACTATGCCAATGAGGCTTACGAGCTGCTGCAGGAGGAGTTTACACCGGATAAGTATGACAAGATCGATGCAATTCTGGAAAAACTGCGTGATTATACCGTAAAACATTTTACAGATGAAGAAGCGTATATGGAATCCATTCAGTACAAAAAGATTTTTACCCAGAAGATCCAGCATCAGGAATTTATCAAGAAACTGGATGAGTTTATAGATCAGCATGAGAAGGATGAAGGAGATCAGGCCAAACAGGATGAACAGATCATGGATATTCTGAATTACCTGACGGACTGGCTGATCAACCATATCCTGCATGTGGACGGACAGATCCCGAAGGAATCGTAGAAGAGTGGAAGATTACTCCGGACTTTCGTGAATAGTTTTGTATCGCCTGCATACGATGTAGGAAATACAGGACCAAGGACGGAAATTGTGATGGACCAGAAGCTGGAAAACATCCTGAACCTTGCATTAGAGACCCCGGAGGAAGAACGGGAACAGACAGAGAGTCTGAATGTCGGTTATAGCGCGGAGATCCGCAGCTGGGAGCTGATCGTAAAATATCACGGCAATCTGGACAGACTGCGGGAACAGAATATTGTGGTGGAGGAATTGATCGCCGGATATGCAATCCTTACGGTGCCGGAGGCACTGGTGGATACGGTATCGGATACCCCGGAGATCGAGTATGTGGAAAAACCCAAGCGGTTTTATTATGGACAGACGTTTCCTGCGGGGACATCCTGTTTTCCACCGGTCACTATGAGAACGCCTTTTCTGAATGGAAGGGGCGTTCTTTTGGCTGTACTGGGG
>ERZ779746.499-NODE-499-length-20263-cov-2.345606_pt1 | contig 20263 bp, 20 predicted proteins | sample MGYA00511888_ERZ779746 | MGnify/ENA primary metagenome ERZ779746 (study PRJEB29588, sample SAMEA1964695) | human gut metagenome | biome: human gut; feature: human-associated habitat; material: faeces | place: Denmark | collected 2008/2010 ... | reverse complement strand
AAAAATACAATGTTATCGTAGGTATCAATGATCTTTTGCAATTCCTGAATCTGTTCCTTCAAATTTTCCATAAGTTATTCCTCCTTCGTAAATTGTACCGATCGCCAGATATTTAAACAGCTGCAGCAGAATATAGACACCGCAGGAATAAAAGCTGTTGATGAATTTCTGCATATCGTTGGTAAACCATCCGGTAAACAGACCGCAGCCAAAACGCAGTAAAACAGCACTAAGCAAGATCCCGCAGCTTAGGATCCACAGTTCCAGATCGGTTCGGTCTCCATGAAAGAGTCCGTGGATCACGCGGACAGTCAGCACAAGGAGAGCAAGAAGAGCCAGAAAAAATACGGGCTTTCCAAACAGCTGATAGATGGCATTCATTTTGTTCAGAAGAGACACCATACCGGAACTATAGACTTCATTGAAATCATATAAGGTCTCGTCGGCAATGGAATCATAATCTGCCGCCTGGAACTGTGACAGTGTAGGATACACTGCCAGGCAGGAGGTAAATGCCTCCATCCGGCGGATATCCGACAGACGCCCGGTGCTTTTGGCAGAGCTGCTTAGAGCACAGTCCGTATAACCGGCGATCTTCCATATATTTTGCAGAGTATCAGACAGGATACGCGGAATTTCCGAAGGTAATATTCCTCTGGATTGGGAGGAAAAATAGAGCGCACCGTCCTGCCTTTTTGTTAAATCACCCCGCTCTACTGCCGCATGGAGCTCAGAGAGAACGCTGCCGTAAAAGGTCTGCGCACTGACGGCATCCGGGGAATAGCCGGAGTCCTGTACCGCATCCCGTAACACCCAGCTGAAGTGGTCACCGGGGATCTCTCCGTTACTCGTAGACCAGTCTTCCACATAGGAATCTAATAGCGGCTGGAGCTGTTGCAGGGTCGGACTGACGGCCTCCGCTTTGGCAATCGTCTCCCTGGAGATCCAGATGTCGGAGCCTGCTTCCGTATTGCCCTGCAGATGATAGAACAGGGACATCAGTTCGGCAAAATTTCCCTCCGTGCGGTCGTTGGTCAGGAATACACCGTAGTGGACCTGATTGATGGCGGAAATCGTTATATTGCCGCCAAACAGAAGCAATATCGGCAGCAGAAGTATGAAACATTGGAGCAAAAGTTGCCGTCCTGTCCGCTTTTTATGCAGTGCCAGTATCACATAGCCTACATTCCATACTGTCATGACAGCGATAAACGGCAGGATCCAGACGGAATCCTCTCGGATCTGCCAGAAAAAGGCAAGAGCCATGCCGGTCAGAACTGCCCAGGGAAGCTGCTTTTTCAAGGGAAGCTCCTTGCGCAGGGTAAGACCGATCATGCCGGAAAATACAACCAGCACCATTCCGGGAACAATAGCCATACGGTACAGGCGCTGTGTCACCAGCTGCGTCAGACTGATGGGAGAAAATAACAGAAGCAGATACAGGAGCGTCTGTCCATAGGGATTCTTCCATCTGACGGATAATGCGCGGACGAACAGCCAGGCACCCACAGCCTGCAGTAGAGCCAGCAGCACGGAATATGGCAGACATAATTTTTTCGCAAGAACCAGAAACATCGGATATCCGTACCCTTTGGCGAGAGCATAGGCGTCGTAGCTACCCAGCCATACGCCACTTAACAGATCGTAGGCATTCTCGAACAGCATCCGGTCGTCATAGCGCTGGTCGGCGAGGATCATATAAGGGATCCGCAATCCGGCAAGTATCCGGAGGGCAGTAAAAAACAAAATTATGATAGGAAGACATTTTGTAAAATTTGTTTTTGGTGTCGGTCTGCACATAAGAATCCTTCTTCTCTAAAGTATTATACGAATCAATTACATCACATTTTTCCGCAAGGTACAAGTCAGCCGATGCCGGTAAAAGAAAAATTTTTAAAAAATTAAGAAAACCCTAAACTATGTGGTATTGAGCCAGGTGCTGCAGATATGCTACAATAAGCCATAGGGAAAGATTGGAGGATGTATGAAGAGGGACCGCTTGATTCCGGTGGAAAAAAGTAAAAAAGTGATCTATCTGGATCCCAGAGGCAGAGGCGTGGATCAGAAGCACTACGGAGCAATGGCACTGTATGTTCTGGCGGTGCTGTGTGCACTGTATTGTGTGGGAATCGGGCTGTTTGTCGGCTTTGGCAGTTATTTTTTCCTGATCTGGGGTGTGATCGCCGCGTTTTGTGCTGCGTGGGGCTGGATACTGACTCATAAATCCGTGCAGGAGAGAATCCCGCGCTGGATCCGGATGACGTTCTGCGGGCTGGTGGCAGCGGGAATACTGCTGCTCCTTATATTAGAAGGAATGATCTTCGGGCAGTTCGGCGCGAAAGCAGAGGCGGGAGCGGACTACGTCATCATACTGGGAGCTCAGTGGAAGACTACCGGCCCCAGCTATGTACTGCAGAAACGTCTGGATAAAGCCATAGAATACCTGAATGCCAATCCGGAGACGAAAGTCATCGTGTCCGGTGGACAGGGTTATAACGAGCCTGTCAGCGAAGCGGAGGGTATGAAAGGATATCTTGCGGATGCAGGAATCGATCCGGAGAGGATACTTGCGGAGGATGCTTCCACGAATACGACACAGAATCTGATCTACAGCGGAGAACTGTTGAATAAATCGGAGGACAGTGTGGTCGTTGTCACCAATAATTTTCATATGTTCCGAGCTCTTGCCATTGCGAAGAAGCAGGGATATCTGCATGTGGAGGGACTGTCAGCCGGAACTTATCCTCTTACAGTACCGAATAATCTGCTGAGAGAAGCTTTTGGAATCGTGAAGGATTTTATGGCGAACAACTTATAATAAGGTTACAGGTACCGGCTGCGAAGTGCCGGCACAGGAGTGGACATACAGACAAGAGAGACGAGGAAGAGCGTTATGGATATTAATGTGGGAGATGTATTGAAACTGAAAAAACAACATCCCTGCGGAAGCAGAGAATGGGAAGTACTCCGCGTGGGAGCGGACTTTCGACTGAAATGTCTGGGCTGCGGTCACCAGATTATGATCGCACGGAAATTACTAGAAAAAAATGTGAAAGAAATCGTTGAAAAAGCTTGAAAAGTGCACGGGGATATGGTAACATGTTTTTTCGTGAGACACTTTATTCCTTGCTCATATGTGAAATATGGGCCAGAGACCAAAAGGAGGTAACTAACATGAACAAGTACGAATTAGCCGTTGTTGTTAGCGCTAAGATCGAGGATGATGAGAGAGCAGCCGTTGTTGACAAGTGCAAGGCACTGGTTGAGAGATTCGGCGGCAACATCACAGAAGTGGACGAGTGGGGCAAGAAGAAGCTTGCTTACGAAGTTCAGAAGATGAAAGAAGCTTTCTACTACTTCATCAGATTCGAAGCTGAGAGCACTGTTCCTGCAGAGATCGAGAGCCGTGTTCGTATCATGGACAACGTGATCAGATACTTATGCGTTAGACAGGACGAGGCATAAACAGAAAGCGAGAAGCGAAATATGAATAAAGTAATTCTTATGGGACGTTTAACAAGGGATCCTGAGGTGAGATATTCTCAGGGAGCTACCGCAACAGCGATCGCTCGTTTTTCCATTGCAGTAGATAGAAGATTTAAGCGTGATGGCGAGCCGGATGCTGATTTTATTAACTGTGTAGCGTTTGGTAAGACTGGTGAGTTTATCGAGAGATATGGCCACAAGGGAACAAAGTTCGTTGTGGAAGGACGTATCCAGACCGGCAGTTATACCAATAAGGATGGACAGCGTGTGTACACTACCGATGTAGTGGTTGAGAACGTAGAGTTCGCAGAGAGCAAGAATGCATCTGCCGGCAGTAATGACGGTGGATACCAGAACGCTGGTTTTGGTGGTGGTAATAATGCCCCCGCTCCTTCCGGAGCCGGTGATGGTTTTATGAACATCCCTGACGGCATCGATGAAGAATTACCCTTTAACTAAGTTTCAGTGACAAGCGGAGCTGACACCCGCCTCTGCCCTGACAGATTCCGATAGGAGGTAATAATAATGGCTTTTAATAAGACTGAGAAGACCGATTCTCCGATGAGAAAAAAAGGCGGTATGCGCAGAAGAAAGAAAGTTTGCGTATTCTGTGGTAAAGATAATGTAATCGATTATAAGGATACAGCTAAGCTGAAGAAGTATGTATCTGAGAGAGGTAAGATCCTTCCTCGTCGTATTACCGGTACCTGCGCAAAGCATCAGAGAGCACTGACCGTTGCCATCAAGAGAGCACGTCACGTAGCACTTATGCCTTACGTAGCTGAATAATTCAGACTAAGATAGTAGTAAGAGACCAGCCGCAAAAGTGGCTGGTCTTTTTTCGACGTATGCAAGGAGACGAAGCGGCATGAGAAGAATACCAATCACAGATTTACATACACCGGAACTGGAGATTTACAACGAACGCAGGGAAATACAGCTGCTCCGCTATTACGAACCGGCGCCCGGGTTGTTCATTGCGGAGAGCGCAAACGTGATCCTGCGGGCGCTGACGGCGGGATACGAACCGTTGTCGCTTCTGATGGAACAGAGAGAAGCGGATTCCGAGAAGGGAAGAGAAGTCCTGGGGCGGATCATGGAGAGATCGGAGGAAATTCCTATCTATGTGTCATCTAACGAGGTATTATCCCAGATCTCAGGCTTCAAGCTGGCGCGTGGCATGCTCTGTGCCATGCGGCGGAGAGCTTTGCCGAAGATGGAGGAGCTGTGTCGGGATGCCAGACGCATCGCTATCCTGGAAAACGTCGTGAATCCCACGAATGTAGGAGCAATCTTCCGCTCCGCAGCAGCGCTGGGGATTGATGCGGTGCTCTTGTCTGCAGGCTGCAGCGACCCTTTGTACCGTCGTGCGGCGAGAGTCAGCATGGGGACGGTATTCCAGGTGCCCTGGACATTTTTGGGGACGGAAGATTGGGCGGATCGCACGATGGCACAGCTGCGCGGCATGGGATACCGTACCGCAGCTATGGCGTTAAAGGAAGACAGCCTGTCACCGGATGCCCGGGTATTACATGAAGCGGAAAAGCTTGCAATTATTCTGGGGACGGAAGGGGAAGGCCTGGCAGCGGACACTATCGCAGACTGTGATTACACGGTCTGCATCCCTATGGCAAGAGGTGTGGATTCCCTGAATGTAGCGGCAGCCAGTGCAGTGGCATTTTGGGAATTATGCAGATAAGAGCGATTTTAACCTGAAATGCTGACAAAAAGCACAAATTTGACAGAGGAATATTGTCTATTCGTCAAAATAATATGGTGGCATAGTGGTATATTATTTGTTATAATAGAAGTTGTCGAACGCAAACATTGAGAGGTGTTCTTTGATGAAAAAACGAATCAGACTGAAGGGAAGAATCCGTACATATATTCAGTTCACCCTGTATCTGGGACTTCTGCTGCTGGCAATTGATGCCGCGGTATTTATGTTGGATTTTCGTGCCGGACTGCTTACTTTCGGATTTACGATCTTCTATTTTGCAATTACACTGACATTGTATTTCTATAATAAACCGATCATTATGAATGAACTGATCAGTTTTGCCACGGAGTATGGACAGATCCAGCGGAAACTGTTGCGGGATCTGGAACTGCCTTATGCCCTTTTGGATGATTCCGGCAAGGTGATCTGGACGAATATTGCCTTTGAAAATGTGGTGCACCAGCCAAAGGGATATAACAAATCCATTACTTCCCTGTTCCCTACCATTACCAGGGACAGGCTTCCGGATGATTCCGGTGTGGATGAGGCACAGTACGAACTGGAGTATGAAGGCTGTGAATACGTAGCAAAGTTCCGTAAGATTTCCCTGAAGGAAATGGCAGAACACAGCGATATGATCGATGCGGAAGGGTACAACGGCTATTTGATCGCAGTCTATCTGTTTGATGAGACCGCGCTGCACATTGCATTGCAGGAAGTGGATGATCAGAGCCTCACGGTGGGGATGATCTACCTGGATAACTATGAGGAAGCGCTGGAGAGCGTAGAGGAAGTCCGCAGGTCCCTGCTGATCGCATTGATCGACCGTAAGGTGAACAAATACATTGCTTCCCTGGATGGTATCAGTAAAAAGCTGGAGAAGGACAAATACCTTGTGATCATGCGGAAAAAAGCGGTGGCGCAGCTGCAGGAGAGCCGTTTTGATCTGTTGGAAGAAGTGAAGACCGTTAACATCGGTAACGAAATGGCTGTGACTATCAGTATCGGTATCGGACTGGATGGTCTGACCTATGCACAAAATTATGAGTTCGCCCGTACTGCCATTGATCTGGCATTGGGACGTGGTGGTGACCAGGCGGTCATCAAGACTCCGGAGAGCATTACCTACTACGGTGGCAAGAGTCAGCAGGTAGAGAAAAATACCCGTGTCAAGGCGAGAGTAAAAGCCCACGCCCTGCGGGAGATCATTACCGGCAAGGATCGCGTCATTGTTATGGGTCACCGGATGCCGGATGTGGACAGCTTCGGGTCTGCAGTGGGTATCTACCGGATTGCCCAGACTTTGGGCAGAAAAGCCCATATTGTACTGAACGAGGCGACGACTTCTGTTCAGCCTCTGGTAGAGCTGTTTAAGAATAATCCGGAGTATGATGAAGATATGATCATCACCAGCCAGCAGGCAATTGATATGGCAGGCAGCAACACCGTACTGGTAGTCGTGGATGTCAATAAGCCGTCCATTACAGAATGCCCGGATCTGTTGCGCTTCTGTAAATCTGTAGTGGTTCTGGACCATCACAGACAGGGCACAGAGACTATAGAAAATGCCACATTATCCTATGTGGAGCCTTATGCATCCTCGGCCTGTGAGATGGTATCTGAGATCCTGCAGTACACTTATGACAATATCAAGATCCGTACGGAAGAGGCGGATTGTATGTACTCCGGTATCATGATCGATACCAACAACTTTATGACCAAGACCGGTGTCCGCACCTTTGAAGCTGCCGCATTTCTGCGTAGAAATGGCGCAGATGTCACCAGAGTCAGAAAACTGTTCCGTGAGGATGCTGCAGAATATAAGGCAAAGGCAGACGCAGTCAGCCAGGCAGAGATTTACAAGCAGTTTTTTGCCATCTCTCTGTGTACCGCGGAGGATCTGCCCAGTCCTACGATCATTGGGGCACAGGCAGCCAACGAACTGCTGAATATCAAAGGAATCAAGGCAAGTTTCGTACTCACGGATTATCAGGGTAAGATCTATGTCAGTGCCAGATCCATTGATGAGGTTAATGTACAGATCATTATGGAACGTATGGTTGGCGGCGGTCACATGAACACTGCAGCCTGTCAGATGGAGGGTGTAGGATTGGTAGAAGCCATCGGCGTGCTGAAGCATACCATTGACGATATGTTGGAATCCGGAGAGATTTAGAGATAGGAAAGGCAGGTATATAACATGAAAATTATTTTACTTCAGGATGAAAAAAAGCTGGGCAAAAAAGGAGATATCATTGAAGCCAGCGAAGGATATGCAAGAAACTATATTTTACCGAAAAAGATCGGTGTGGAAGCAACTTCCAAAAATATGAATGACCTGAAGCTTCAAAAAGCGAATGAAGAAAAGGTAGCACAGGAGAACCTGGATGCGGCAAAAGCTCTGGCAGCGGAGCTGGAGACTAAGCAGGTCATGGTTAAGATCAAAGCAGGAGAAGGCGGCAAGACCTTTGGCTCCGTATCTTCCAAGGAGATCGCAACTGCCTGCAAGGAACAGCATGGCATTGAAATCGATAAGAAGAAAATTGTACTTCCCGAGAGCCTGAAGAATTTTGGTTCCTATGAGGTGACAGTAAAGCTTCATCCTCAGGTGGCAGCAAAACTGACGGTGAAAGTTACGGAGGCATAGACAGGCCCATGCCGGCTATAGATGAAAATGTAATCAAAAGAATAATGCCCCACAGCCTGGAGGCAGAACAGTCGGTGATCGGATCTATGTTCATCGATACGGAGGCAATCGCTGCCGCGACGGAACAGATCTCGGGAGAGGATTTCTACAATCGTCAGTACGGTATTGTATTTGACACGATCGTGGAATTGAACAACGAGGGAAAACCGGTGGATTTTGTTACCCTGCAGGATCGACTGAGATCCAGGGAAGATGTGCCGCCGGAGGTCAGCGGACTGGATTTCCTGACGAACCTGATCGCATCGGTGCCCACCTCCGCTAACATTAAGTACTATGCCGGTATTGTTGCGGAGAAAGCAACCCTCAGACGACTGATTCGTACCAACGAAGAGATTGCCAATACCTGCTACAGCGGGAAAGAAAGTCTGGATACAATCCTGGAGAGTACCGAGAGCAAGATCAATGAAGTGGTACAGAAAAAGAATGTAAAAGAGTTTGTCCCGATCCGTACGGTGGTTATGAATGCTATGGACAAGATCGAGAAGGCATCCAAGCTTCACGGAACTGTTACAGGTATTGCCACCGGATTCATTGATCTGTTTTATCGTCCTGCCGGTATGCAGCCCTCTGACCTGGTGCTGATCGCCGCCCGTCCTTCCATGGGTAAGACAGCGTTTGTGCTGAATATTGCGCAGCATGTGGCTTTTAAGCAGAATCTGCCGGCAGCCATATTCAGTCTGGAAATGAGTAAGGAGCAGTTGATCAACCGTATGTTTTCCCTGGAATCCAGCGTGGATGCACAGAAGCTTCGTACCGGCCAGCTGAATGACCAGGAGTGGGAGCGACTGATCGAGAGTGCCGGTGTCATCGGTAAATCCAAACTGATGATTGATGACACGCCGGGCATCAGCATTGCAGAGCTCCGCTCCAAATGCAGGAGAATGAAGCAGGAAAACGGTCTGTCCATGATCATCATTGACTATTTGCAGTTGATGTCAGGCAGCGGCGGCAGAAGCAGCGACTCCAGACAGCAGGAGATTTCCGATATTTCCCGTTCCTTAAAGGCGGTAGCCAGAGAGTTATCCGTACCGGTGCTGGCTCTGTCCCAGCTGAGCCGAGCGGTAGAACAGAGACCGGATCATCGGCCGATGTTGTCTGACCTGCGTGAATCCGGAGCTATCGAGCAGGATGCCGACGTGGTAATGTTTATTTACCGTGATGATTATTACAACCATGATTCACCGGACAAGGGTATTTCCGAGATCATCATTGCCAAGCAGAGAAACGGTCCGATCGGAACCGTACAGCTGGCATGGCTGCCGGAGTACACCAAGTTCGCTAACCTGGAAAACGACAGAAAAAAAGATTTTTAAGTATCCTGCGAATACAGAATATAAAACACGAAAGAGAACAAGTAAGGGAAATTCCCCTGTACCTGTTCTCTTTTTTATTTCACATTTTCATAATATGACAATTTAGAAAAGGAGAGATTATGGGAGAGTATTTATTGATTTCGGATGCAGCAAAACAGGTAAAGGTGGAGAGCCACGTGCTTCGCTATTGGGAGGAAGAACTACACCTGCCCATCAAACGTAACGAATTGGGGCATCGCTATTATACGAAAGAAGATGTAGAACGTTTCAAAGAGATCAAGAGCATGAAAGAAAGGGGATTACAGTTGAAAGCAATTAAAATGATATTAAAGGACGGGAAACTGGATGTGCTGCCGGAGGAAACGACAGAAAAAGAAGCAGCTGCCGCACCGCGTATGGCAATTGAAATTGTAGATGAGACAGTGAAGAAAACAGTACCATCACCGGTGCAGGAGACCTCGCTGACAGGCGAAAACCGGGAGGAGAAGGTTAAAAGACTACAGTGGATTCTGCAGCAGATGATCCGTGAAGCCGTAAAAGAAAATAATCAGGAGCTATGTCGGGAATTAAAGGAGAGCATGGTGAAAGAACTGGATTATCAGTTCCGCAGCAGAGAAGAGCGTGAGGAAGAGCGGGATCGCAGGCTGGAACAGCGCAGCGAAGAATATTATCAGAAGATGGACGAGCTGTTACGGAAAAAGACCAAAGGACGGTTGCAAAAACAGCCAAAAGATACACCCGTGAATCCAAAAGAGAATGAAAAACATAAAGCAGAAAAAAAGAAAAGGCATTTCATTTTCTGAAATGCCTTTCCAAGGTTGCATTTTAAGTCGGAAATTAATCCTCTGCGATAGCACCAACGGGGCACTGACCTGCGCAGGAACCGCAGCTGATGCACTTATCTGCATCAATTTCGAACTTTCCGTCGCCCATGCTGATAGCGCCAACGGGGCACTGTGCTTCACAAGCTCCACATGCTACACAAGCATCACCAATAACAAATGCCATAATCTTTTCCTCCTATTTTGCGTGTATCAAATCATATTGTTTGATACAAATTTATCAATATAACTATTAGTATTGTAATATAAATATGGCTTGAATACAAGTCTTATTTAGTATTTTTTATCATTAGTTACAGTTGTTTATTTATATTTATTGAACTCCAGGATCTTCTTCGCATTCTGAATTCTCTCCTCGGTGGGGGGCTCCACACCTTCCAGCTTATAGGGAATTCCCAGCTCTTTCCATTTGTATGCCCCTAATGTGTGATAGGGAAGAACTTCTACCTTCATAACGGTATCCAGAGTGTCAATGAATTCTCTTGTTTTCTTCAGATATTCGTCATTGTCAGTGATTCCGGGTACCAGCACATGACGGATCCACATGGGGATACCCTGTTCGGAGAGGTATCTTGCGCAGTCCAGAATGTTTTTGTTGGTATGGCCGGTGAGTTTTTTGTGCTCCTCATCATCAATATGCTTGATGTCCAACATGACAAGATCGGTATATTTCAGTAATTCGTTGAATTTGGAGAAGAAGGGCTCTTCTCTGGTAAAAGGCTGTCCGGAAGTATCAAGGTCGGTGTTGATGCCTCTCTCGTGAGCCTTACGGAAGAGATCGATGAGAAAATCAATCTGTAATAAAGCTTCGCCGCCGCTGACGGTGATGCCGCCTTCTTTGCCCCAGTAGCTGCGGAAACGCTCTGCCTTATCCAGAAGCTCGTCTGCTGTCATCAGATTGTCAGTGTCGGGATTCCAGGTATCTACATTGTGGCAATATTGACAACGCATATTGCAGCCCTTGAGGAAGATAAGATAGCGGATTCCGGGTCCGTCTACTGCGCCGAAGGATTCTAATGAGTGAATTCTGCCTTTGATCATTGTAATAATCTCCATTCTCTGCCATGCAGGCAGCTGAGGGGTGAGTGTTACGAATAGTATATCCAAAAAGGGACCGGACATTACTGCCCGGCCCCATATACATCAATTATCTCAAAACCTGTAAGAATTACAGACTCTTATGGCAGGTTCTTGCGATAACATCATCCTGCTGCTCCTTGGTCAGGCTGATGAACTTAACAGCATAACCGGATACACGGATGGTGAAGTTAGCGTACTCAGGCTTCTCAGGATGAGCCTGTGCATCTAACAGCTTCTCGGTACCGAATACGTTAACGTTGAGGTGATGAGCACCACGATCGAAGTAACCATCCATTACACGTACCAGAGTTTCTTTCTGCTCGTCAAGGTTGTGACCAAGAGCGGAAGGAGCCATGGTCTGGGTATTGGAGATACCATCCAGAGCATACTCATAAGGCAGCTTAGCTACAGAGTTCAGAGAAGCCAGCAGACCACTCTTCTCAGCACCGTAGGAAGGTGATGCACCGGGAGCGAACGGTGTGTAAGCTGCTCTACCATCGGGCAGAGCACCGGTAGCCTTACCATATACAACGTTAGAGGTAATGGTCAGTACGGAAGTGGTAGGCTCAGAATTTCTGTAGGTGTGGTTCTTCTTGATCTTCTCCATGAAGGTCTTCAGCAGCCATACAGCGAATTCATCAGCTCTGGGATCATCGTTACCGTACTTAGGGAAGTCGCCTTCAATCTTGAAGTCTACAGCACAACCCTGATCATCACGGATAACCTTAACCTTAGCATACTTGATAGCGGACAGGGAGTCAGCTACATGGGACAGACCTGCAATACCGGTTGCGAAGGTTCTTCTTACATCGGTATCGATCAGAGCCATCTCAGCTGCTTCGTAGTAGTACTTATCATGCATGTAGTGGATCAGGTTCAGGATGTTAACATACAGAGATGCACACCAGTCAAGCATGATGTCATATTTATGCATAACTTCGTCGAAATCAAGGTACTCGGAAGTGATAGGAGCGATTTCGGGACCACACTGCATATGTTTGCCGTCCTTGTCCAGATGCTTCTCATCCTTACCACCGTTGATAGCGTACAGTAAGCACTTAGCCAGGTTAGCACGAGCACCGAAGAACTGGATCTCCTTACCGGTCTGAGTAGCGGATACGCAGCAGCAGATGCTGTAGTCATCACCCCAGATAGGCTTCATAACGTCATCGTTCTCGTACTGGATGGAAGAAGTATTCACAGAAATCTTAGCTGCGTACTTCTTAAAGTTATCAGGCAGAGCGCTGGAGTACAGAACAGTCAGGTTCGGCTCGGGGCTGGGTCCCATGTTCTCCAGAGTATGCAGGAAACGATAGTCGTTCTTGGTAACCATATGACGGCCGTCCATGCCGATACCACCAACTTCCAGAGTAGCCCATACGGGGTCACCGGAGAACAGCTGGTTGTAAGAAGGAATACGAGCGAACTTAACCATACGGAACTTCATGGTCATATGGTCGATCAGCTCCTGAGCTTCTTTCTCGGTCAGGGTGCCTTCCTTTAAGTCTCTCTCAATATAGATGTCCAGGAAAGTAGAGATACGTCCAACGGACATAGCTGCACCGTTCTGGGTCTTGATAGCTGCCAGGTAACCGAAGTATAACCACTGGATAGCTTCCTTAGCGTTGGTAGCGGGGCCGGAAATATCGTAACCGTAGATCTTAGCCATTTCCTTCATTCCCTGCAGAGCCTTGATCTGATCAGCGATCTCTTCTCTCAGACGAATGATATCCTCGGTCATAACGCCGGTACCGCAGTTCTTCTTATCCTTCTTCTTCTCCTCGATCAGGAAATCAATACCGTACAGAGCAACTCTTCTGTAGTCGCCTACGATACGTCCACGACCATAGGTATCGGGAAGACCGGTAACGATATGGGTATGACGAGCAACCTTCATCTCATCGGTATAAGCATCAAATACTGCCTGGTTGTGAGTCTTGTGATACTCATTGAAGATCTTGTCATACTTTTCATTTACTTCGTAGCCATAGGTGCTTGCAGCCTGCTGAGCCATTTTGATACCACCATAAGGCATGAATGCTCTCTTTAACGGCTTATCTGTCTGAAGACCTACAACCTTTTCAAGGTCTTTATCAAGATATGCAGCGCCGTAAGCTGTGATGCCGCTTACAACCTCAGTTTCCATATCAAGAACGCCGTTATGCTCACGCTCTTCCTTCTGTAACTCCTGAAGTCTGCCCCAAAGCTTATCAGTTGCTTCGGTAGGTCCCTCCAGGAAGCTCTCATCTCCATCATACGGAGTGTAGTTGGTCTGGATGAAGTTACGTACATTGACGTCTACATCCCAGTGGCCATCTCTTTTAAAGCCTCTCCATGCTTCTGCCATGAAAATTTACCTCCTTCTAGTAAAAACAATTAATATTATCAACTGAGAGTACCAGTTGCGCCGGCATCCCAAGCTGTTTCTTTACGATAAAAGTGTACTACCTGACAAGGGTAAGTGTCAACAGTTTTAGGTAATGTACGCGCTTTTGTACATCAGCTCTGACATAAAAAGACCATCCCCTGGTGAGGGCGCCATTTGTGAAGCAAATGCTTTTATGAATGTGGTTCGCGGCAGAGCTGATCCCGGGGGAGGAACAAATGCTGATGCACAAGAATATTCTTGTAATCTTTTGGGGAAAGTATTATACTAAAAAAGCCTTATACGACAGAAAGGAGACCGATATGACCGGAGTAACAAAAGACATGACCATTGGCGAGATCTTACGTGCCAATCCTGAAGTAGCTCCCGTACTCCTCGATGCAGGAATGCATTGCCTGGGATGCCCTGCTTCACAGGGAGAGACCCTGGAAGAGGCAGCTATGGTACATGGCATTGATGTAGATGAGCTTATGAAAGTGATCGAGGAGCTGTAAGCTTTGTATGTCTGTTTTGGAAACATCACCTGACCGGGGCACACAGGTGAAACAAAGTATTTATGGAATTTCATAGCTCAGATTTCCGCGCAATCGAAATGTGTCCGCCGATTGCGCGGATTTGAGAAATCTAAAGAATTCAAGGAACTCAGATCATCGGCCTCTGGCCGTCTTTTTTTTTGCCTTTTTCCCTTAGATAAATTATCTGATCCGATATTATGAAGTATGACTGGCCCGGTAGATTCTTTCAGGGGAGGCTAATCCTGTGGTACTTTCAGTTCCCAGCCGGAATAAATCAGAGCAGGGTTGCGGATCAGTTCCCGGTTCAGGGAGATGATCTCGGCCACGGAGCAGCCGTACTTTCTGGCGATTTTCCAGAGGGTGTCGCCCTGTCTGACGATGTATATCCCACTTTTCTTATTCTCAGGCAGAACAGCATCGGGAGTGCCGCCTGTGATAGGCGCTCCGCTTTGGGGAATCTTAAGCTGCCAGCCGGCGTGAATCCGGTTCGGGTTCTTGATCCGGTCACTGTTGGCTACCATGATCCCGGTTATGGAGCAGTTGTATTTTCTGGCGATTTTCCAGAGGGTGTCACCCGCCTGTACGGTATAGGTCAAATAAGAGGTGGTGTTTTTCACGACAGGAGAGGGAACTTCACGGTCGGTCTGTTCTCCGGAGCTGCTGTCGTCAGTCTTATACTGCTCTACGATATTGCTGGTGTTGTTGCCGGGAATGATGGGAGTCGTGTTCTTCGTCCATTTTGCATAGAATGTTTTATTTCCCGTTTCGGTAGCAGAGATCTCTGTAATGGGAGAGCTGGAAAAACTGCTGTCCGCGTCCCAGCCGTCAAAGCGGTATCCCTCGCGGGTGATATCATTGGCGGTCGGAAGAACTGCTCCGGTGCCGTAAGTGTAGCCGGTTACTTCTTTTCCGCTGGCAATCGTACCGCCGTCCGTCTGCAGCGTTACGGAATAGGTGGAGAGTTCCCATTTTGCCTTGAGGGTCATAGTGCATTTGACTGTATCCGTGTCAAAGTTCCATTTTGTTTCTGTACCATTGTTATCATAATACCAGCCGTCAAGACTATGCCCCTCTTTGGTGGGAACGGGATCCGGTGCGGTGAGTGCCACTCCGTCTTTACTCCAATTCACTTCCCGTGTGATGACCGGCTCTCCGTTGTTCGGTTCAAAAGTGATCACGAGCATACCGTTCAGGGTGGCTTTGCTGAAATCACCGCCTGAAATTGTTCCGTCCTTGTTCTCAACTGTGCCGGTAAATGTGCCGCCGTTAATGGTACCACTGCTCTCATTTATGACCTCACTCGTGAATGTGCCCTTCCGGATGGTACCGTTGTTGGTCACTTTGCCCTGAAACTCAGTGCTGTCGGCAGCAACCTCACTGCCGGTGATCGTGCCGGTGCCGTACCTGTTGGTATCGTTCGTCATTGTGCCGGCTATTCCGCCGCCGTCAGCATTCAGGATGCCAACGTTTGTTACATTTGTGTAGATTTTTGCGTTGCCGCTTATAGTAAGAGTAGTCTCCTGACTGGAAGTATTGTATACATGGCTTGCGTCATTCTCATTATCCGGATCACCGATTGTGCCCCCTGTCATGGTGAACTGATTATCATTCCTCACCCCGCCGCTTGAAGCATCCTGGGTGCTGATGCTGGCTTTAATCGTACCGCCTGACATAATAAAGGATCCAGAGTTGTCCACACCGCCACTGTATAATCCTGTGCATGTACGGATTGTTCCGCCGTTCATGATAAAGCGGCCGATGATATTTGAATTCCACAGGGCGCTGATGCTCACACCACCACCCCCGGATTGTGCGTTGCAGTTGCGGATCTCAGAGCCGGAACCCATGGTGAATGTGCAACCCGGGGAGACAGACACACCGCCGCCGTTTTTTGCAGCGCAGCCGATAATACTGCCGCCCGTCATGGTGAATGTGCTGTTCTTGCCGATGGCAGAATCATAGGCAAGGCGTACACCGCCGCCGAGACCAACTGCCGAGCATCCGACGATGCTGCCACCGGTCATGGTCAGTTTACCGCCGGCATTAACAAGCACACCGCCGCCATCACTGTGGGCAAAATCACCGCCACCGCCCGTAATAACCCCACCGAAGACGGTTTCCGAGCCGCTATCGTCCAGCTTCCACATGTCAATGTGCCAGGCCGGTTGTTTATAGTTCGGGTAAAAATTGTGCCGTGTGGTTATGTTGCTATCCTGAATCGTCAGATCGCCGCCCGACTCTACCTTGATTACGCTGAAGCCGCCGGTCATTTTCAGTACATTACCGTTCAAATCCAGTGTCACAGTACGGTTGACCGTCAGTGTAGAGCCGATATCGATATTCCCCTTTAGTGTGATTCTGGAAATACTGCTATCTGCCAGTGCGGAAGTCAGTTCCTGCGCTGTCGTCACCTCTGCCTCACCATTTGCGATCGGCAGTGCTGTGTACAGTCCGTTCAGAACCGCTGCAGCTTCATTTCCCGATGTACTTTCTGGGGAACCCGGACCCTCTGTGGATGGCTGGGGATTCGGCATCTGTTCGGTTTCTGCTGCCGATACCGGCGTGGAGACCAGAGAAAGTACCATGGAACTGCAAAGCAGCGCCGCATAGAACCGAATTTTTTGCTTTTTCATGAATTATTTTCCTCCCATTGTTGTGATGCGTTTCCTTTTCCCGTGCCTTGTCCACGGTGTTCTCTTTCCCGGAGTCTGATACACAGCACAGTGATCATGACTGCTGTGGAGAAAGAAATTACCCCAACCAGCACATAACCGCCGGCGTCTTCATGCAGCAGGATAGAACCGTACATTCCCCGGGCGGTGATCTGCGTCTGACCGGCTGCTGTGTGCACCGTTCCCACAAGGAACGCAGACAATGCTGTGCACAGGGCAGACAGCCGGCAGATCACGCGACGCTCCTTCCGGCGATATTTTTCATGCACCCGTTTTTTCACCAGTTCGACCCGCTTTTCTGTATCATACATATCGTTGAAAACCTCCCTTCGGAAAGTAAAGTCATAAAATACATATGTCCTTCATCTAATTAGGTACAAAAAAACGAAAAAACTCTCACCTGAAATTCAATTTTTTCAAAAAAAGTTTCAAAAAAAGTTCTTCAAAAAACAGGAGCTGCCGACAGCAGCTCCGCAAAAGACAGGATTCAGTTGTGATTCTGGGTAAGGCGGCGGGTGATCAGTTTCCCTGCCGTCAGGATCAGCACAGGCAGAATGTATGCGATATACTGTATCGCACCGCCATAGGCGATCAGAAGATTATAAATTGCATGAAAAGTGATGGCTGCCCCGAGCAGACCGCAGGTTCCGGCGATCTTCAGCCAGGTGCGCTGCCATACATACGCCAGTCCACCGCCGACGATGGCACCACAGATCACGTGCATGGCACCCGTTCCAATGCCCCGGAAAAAGATAAAGGAAAAATGTCCGGCTCCGTTTTGAATCAGATAGCAGACATTTTCAAAGGTGGCAAAGGAAAGTGCAACGATGATGGCAGCATTTTTTATCGGCACCGGTTCAGGCTCAAATACAAGAAGATAAAAGAGCAACGGCAGGAGTTTCATCACTTCTTCTACCACAGGTGCGATCTCTGCGGTGGCGGCAATCGTATCTGCTGCGTAAAGAGCGGCAAAGAAGGTATTGATGTAAGCGGAGAGCAGGCATGCCCCCATTCCTGCAAGACAGCACAGAAAGAATTTGGCCTGCCGCCTACCCATGCACAGGGCGGCGATCAACAGGGGTGAGGCCATACAGATAAATACATTTTCAATATAGGTCATGTCCGCACCGCCTTTCCTGTGGCAGGCAGCAGCCCGAAAAGGCAGAACGTCAGCAGAAGATCACACCAGCAATAGGGACTGAAGATAGAGTCGCCCGGCCAGAAGCAGCCGGAGGTCCACAGAGCGTATTCTACCGCAACATAGCAGAGGATTCCGATGTGAAAATACCGCAGGTTCCGCCCTTTTCCCGTCTGTGTCTCTGCGTAGACAAGACCGTGGATGGAACGATAGGAGACAAGGATCATCATGCCGCACCAGAGCAGGTTGGAGAGAATGTCACCAAAGGTACAGTAAAATGCGCACAACGGAACTCCGATCAGCGGAGCCAGCAGGGATTTCCGACAGGAAAAGCTTCTTTCCTCCGGGGAGGAGAGAGTATATTGTAGGAGACAGAGAAAAATAACGCTGGAGACCCAGCCGAATTCCGATACATAAAAGATCCGTGGTGTTTCGGAAAACAACAACAGATATAATGTCCAGTACAGGGAGCCCAGTGCGAAACAGCCATAAAAGCAAATCAGCAGAAAATATGACAGTGTCCGATGCCTCAGATAACGAATGCCGCTCAGACAGAAGCCCAGCAGGGTGACGAAAAATTGCAAAAGATTAATGATCAATTCCATTGGCGCGGTCCCCCCTCTGCTCTGCCTGATCTTCTTTGTCCAGCAGATGGACACGAAAACACAGGATCGTCACGCATACGCCGAGAAGAAATGAAAGCACCCCTATTATGATATATTCAGGTGCAGCACCTCCGCCGAGGATCGTTGCCGCCGTTTCATATCCGGAGGAGTTCCCCGGCACCATTTGCCCGGAAATCCCGGACATGACAAAGGAAGCCCCGAAGATCACAGCAAGGCATGCCGCTATGCAGGAAATAGCAACGATCCGCCGCTGTTTTCGTCTTTTTTGTCGTTCTTTTTCCGTAATCCTTCGTCGGACTTCTGCGATCCGTTCCTCATGACTCCGCATTTGTTATTCCCTCCCGTTCCAATAATCCCCGCAGACGCTCTTTTCCCCGGTACATTATATTAGTGATCTGCTTCACACTTTTTCCCATAACTTCAGCGACCTGCCGGTAACTCATACCCTCAAAATAGGTCAGATAAAGAGCTTCTCTGTAATCCGGATGCAGTTCACCCATGCATAAATGCAGAATCTGATTTCGTTCTTTTGTCCGGATCACCTCATCCACCAGTTTCCCACCTTCCGGCTCTTTGGTCAGATCATCAAGACAGAAGTGATGTCGCCGGATGCTTTTATGGCGCAAAGCTAAATGGCGCGCAGCTTTATACAGGTAAGCCCTGAATCCGCCATCCCGGATATGGGGCCTTTTGGCGAACAGGTAGGAAAATACTTCTATCATCAGGTCCTCCGCCTCGTGAATGTCATGCAGATAGCCGTTGATGTATAAGGTCAGTGGATTGTCGTATTTTCTTATCAATTCTTCCAGCCCTGTTTCATCGCCGCTTAAATATTGTCGGTATAATTCTTCGTCGGAAATCATATCGTGTACATCCTTTCCACTGTAGCCGGCGGTTCGTCCCTTTGTAATCCCGAATGTGTATGGAATTGCGTAAGCTGCATGCCTACGGATTGCTTCGTATATTAAACATCATTATATGCGAATAAGGTAATATTTTCAAGTTATGCATTTCCCGCCTCCTTTCCCGTAGCCCCGCCGCTAGGGAAAAGAATAAAACAGCTATAAAAATAAAATAAGAGAGTCCCCACAAAGTGGGAACTCTCCTGAATGTTACAATCTGTTGTTACATTGAAGTATTAGAAAGACGCTGTAAAGCATGTTCGGCGATCAGTGTGGAACAATGTTCCTCAAGAAAAGTAAGGCTTGCCGGTGTGGAACGCTTGGGAATACCGTATTCAGAGATGACATTGCAGACACGGTCGAAGACCTCGCGATCTTCTTCGCCCTGCGTCAGGATCAGATAATACCCGTCGGTGCCCTCTTCGTGATACAGCGTGCTGAGCCCATGATAATGGCTTGCCGCATTGATCACCTGTTTCAGAGATTCCATACGGAACAGGCGGGAACGTACACTGTCACTTTCCTCGGGAGCGGACGCAGAAGGAGCTTCAGGAGCGTTTGCGGTATTGTCTTCGCTCTGGATACGGCGGAACAGATCCAGAACCTCGTCTGCAGTGCTCTCATCACTGTCCTCATCACTTTCTTCCGTAACGGAAGGAGCAAAACGGGAAAAACGGGTATCCAGTTCATCCGGGTCTTCTACTTTGGTAATGATCAGCACGATGCAGTCCGCATTCAGCGGGATGGCCTCGATCATCAGAGGGATGTCTTCGGCTTCAAAGCCAAATTCAAAATTGGCCTGCTGCATCATGTCACGGAATAGGGATTTTGCCTTTTCCGTACCGTAGGCAAGCTCACTTATTTTTAATTCGCGGC
>ERZ779746.487-NODE-487-length-20503-cov-2.295139_pt1 | contig 20503 bp, 15 predicted proteins | sample MGYA00511888_ERZ779746 | MGnify/ENA primary metagenome ERZ779746 (study PRJEB29588, sample SAMEA1964695) | human gut metagenome | biome: human gut; feature: human-associated habitat; material: faeces | place: Denmark | collected 2008/2010 ... | reverse complement strand
AGCCGTCGCCGAAGTTTTCACGACGATGGCCTGTGATAAGGACAAGTTTCTTTCCGTTTGAAAGTCTTGCAACATCGTAACCAGCTTGTGCAAGTACGTTATCCTGCTCTTTAGCAAGAGTCTCATCGGTCTTGAGCTTGTCAACTACCATATGGAGGGCATCAACAACCGTGTTGCCCGTTACGTAGATATTGCCATGAGCCTTTTCGTCAAGGAGATTCTTCTCGGAGAGTGGTGTCGGTGAGAAATTGTAGGTAGCGATACGACCGGTAATCTGACGGTTCATTTCCTCTGGCCAAGGACTGTATATGTTGTGAGTGCGGAGACCTGCCTCTACGTGACCTACGGGAATCTGGGCATAGAATGCAGCAAGAGCACCTGCGGTTGAAGTAGTGGTATCACCATGTACGAGCACTATATCAGGACGACACTCCTTGAACACATCACGAAGCCCTGTGAGCACGTGTGCTGTCACATCGGTAAGATCCTGGCCCTGTTTCATGATGTTGAGGTCGATGTTTGGAGTAACCTCAAAGATTTTGAGCACCTGATCAAGCATTTCACGATGCTGGCCGGTTACGCATACGATAGTCTCAAACTCCTCTGAACGCTTCTGAAACTCCTTCACCAACGGACACATCTTGATTGCCTCTGGTCTCGTTCCGAAGACTAACATTATTTTTTTCATATATTATCCCTTTCTATTTCTCACGTGCACGATTATATGCCTGCCAATGTAGTTATAACACATCCTTACGCCATACCATCTTATTTACTACACCAACGTAGCTCTGAATGATCTTGACAACCTTGCTGGATACATCATCGACATAGTCAGGTACCGGAATACCATGGTTGCCATTTGCAGTCATTTGGACAGCAAGGTCAATAGACTGAAGAAGTCCCTTGGTATCGATACCGCTCAAAATAAAGCACGCTTTATCGAGAGCTTCCGGGCGCTCTGTTGATGTACGAATACAGACAGCAGAAATTGGCTTACCAATCGAAGCATAGAAAGAACTTTCCTCGGGAAGTGTACCCGAATCGGACACCACGCAGAAAGCATTCATTTGCAAGCAATTATAATCATTAAACCCAAGAGGCTGCTGAATCTGCACGCGTGGATCGAGTTGGAATCCAGATGCAGCCAGACGATTGCGCGACCGTGGATGGCAACTGTAGAGAATTGGCATATCATACTTTTCTGCCATCTTATTAATAGCGGTGAAAAGAGAGGTGAAATTCTTCTCTGTATCAATATTCTCCTCACGATGAGCAGAGAGGAGAATGTATTTGCCTTTCTCCAATCCAAGACGCTGGTGTATATCTGATGCCTCAATTTCTACAAGATTCCCGCGAAGCACTTCTGCCATAGGAGAACCGGTCACGTATGTACGCTCACGAGGAAGTCCACATTCCGCAAGATAACGACGTGCATGCTCTGAATAAGCCATATTAACGTCAGAAATGATATCAACGATACGGCGGTTTGTTTCCTCTGGAAGACATTCGTCCTTACAACGGTTACCTGCCTCCATATGGAAAATAGGAATATGAAGACGTTTAGCCCCAATCACGCTCAAACAAGAGTTAGTATCACCAAGAACAAGGACACCTTCAGGTTTTGTCTGAACAAAAAGTTTGTATGAGCAGTTGATGATATTACCGCAGGTAGCACCAAGATCATCTCCTACTGCATCCATATAAACCTCAGGATCCTTCAATTTGAGATCCTTGAAGAACACTCCATTCAGGTTGTAATCATAGTTTTGGCCTGTGTGAGCGAGGATAACATCAAAATACTTGCGACACTTGTTGATGACAGCAGCAAGACGGATAATTTCAGGGCGAGTGCCGACAATAATGATCAGTTTCAACTTACCGTTTTTCTGCCACTTAACGTCGCTATAATCAAATTTGGGAGTTTTAACAGCCATAGTTTATTCCTTTTCGACTGGATCAAAATAGGTATCTGCTCGATTGGGGTTGAATACCTCATTGCAATACATTACTGTCACCAAGTCTTCGGTTTCACTTAAGTTAATGATGTTGTGAGTATAGCCTGGAAGCATGTGGACGGCCTGAATCTTCTCGCCGCTTACTTCATAATTCCAGATCTCGTTGGTACCCTCCTCACGAAGTTGAATAAGACCATGTCCGGCCACTACGATAAAAGTTTCCCACTTGCTGTTGTGCCAATGTTCTCCCTTTGTAATACCAGGCTTGCTGATGTTGATGGAAACCTGACCATTATTGAGCGTATGAATAAGTTCAGTAAATGAACCACGCTGATCAACGTTCATTTTGAGGTCGTGGATAACTTTGTGCCGAGGCAGGTAGCTGAGGTAGGTAGTCATAAGCTTGTATTCGAGGCTGCCTTGAGGCACAGCCATTGCGGTCTGCACCTTACTCTTTGGTGGATTTACAGAAACAGCGCATTTATTGATGATGTCCACAATCTCTCCGAGAGTGGTTCTGTGGGTAACGGGACAAAAGCAATATTATCCTCCAGCAGTTGGAACAACGTTGAGACCTTCGAACTCACAACGATGTTCCTTGCCGATGAGGGCTCCAAGCATTTCATCTACCAGATCATCAATGTAAAGGACTTCCATCTCTACACTGCGGTCGTTAACCTGAATTGGGAGATCATTGGCAATATTGTTACAGAAGGTAGCAATGGCACTATTATAATTAGGACGACACCACTTACCGAAAAGGTTTGGGAAGCGGTAGATGAGCATTTTGGCCCCTATTTCCCGTCCGTACTGAAGAAAGAGGTCTTCACCAGCTTTCTTGCTACGACCATATTCAGAATTGCCAAAACGACCAGTGAGGGAAGCTTGGGCAGAGCTAGAGAGCATCACGGGACAGCTGTTTTTATGTGCCTTCAGTGTGTCAAGCAGGACGCCGGCAAAACCGAAATTGCCTTGCATGAACTCTTCCTGATTCTGTGGACGGTTGATACCGGCAAGGTTGAAAACAAAATCAGCTTCAGCACAAAAGCGGTCAAGTTCTTCCTGGGTATTACCAAGGTCATACTCGAAGACTTCATCTACCTGCACACCTTCGTACCAGCGAGCCTTGCCTTCCCTGATGTTATTGAGTTGAGAGCAAAGATTTTTACCGACAAAACCTTTTGCCCCTGTAACCAAAACCTTCATTTATTCTATTTAGCAAGATTAAAAATACCGTTCAATTCGTTCTGAACATACTCAAGAGCGGCAATCTTAACTTTAGTTTCCGTAAGGTTCAGGCGACGAGTGTTATCAGAGTTGAACTCTTTAAGTTCACAACGTTTATTATCGCCCTCTGTAAAGAACTTGTCATAATTAAGAGAGCGATTGTCGGCTGGCACACGATAGAAATCTCCCATATCCTCTGCCTTGGCACACTCTTCGTTAGTCAGGAGAGTCTCGTACAGTTTCTCACCATGACGAATACCGATAACCTTGATATTTTCCTTCTTACCACCGAAAAGTTCGCATACAGCCTCTGCTTGAGTCTGAATAGTACAAGCAGGCGCCTTCTGAACAAGTATATCTCCGTTCTGGCCATGTTCGAAGGCGAAGAGGACGAGATCAACGGCTTCTTCGAGCGACATGATGAAGCGGGTCATTTTAGGTTCGGTCAGTGTAATCGGGTTGCCGTTGCGGATCTGTTCGATCCAAAGTGGAATAACAGAACCACGTGAGCACATTACGTTGCCATAGCGAGTACAGCAGATCTTGGTGTCGCCGGAATAACGGCTCTTTGCTACTGCGATTTTCTCCTCAATGGCTTTGGTGATACCCATCGCATTAATTGGATACGCTGCTTTATCCGTTGAAAGACAGATTACTGCACCAACCTTTGCCTCAATAGCAGCAGTAAGGACATTGTCTGTGCCAATTACATTAGTCTTTACGGCTTCCATTGGGAAAAACTCACAGGAAGGAACTTGCTTTAAGGCTGCTGCATGAAAAATATAGTCAACACCAGGCATAGCATTTCGACATGACTGAAGACTTCGTACATCACCGATAAAGAACTTGATTTTGTGCGCAACATCAGGATACTTTATCTGATATTCATGACGCATATCATCCTGTTTCTTCTCATCACGAGAGAAAATACGGATTTCTGCAATATCAGTCTTCAAGAAACGATTCAATACTGCATTACCGAATGAACCTGTCCCTCCGGTAATCATAAGGGTCTTACCTGTAAAGATGCTCATATTAACTTTTTATTGTTATTAATTAACCATCGTGCAGTTAGCATGAATCCATAAAACGTTATTCTCACCGGCTGAAATCCTTGACTCAGGATGTCAGCTATTTCGAAGGCTGACCGATAGTTTGAAAGTTCAGATTAACGTGGGCTTACAACTCCATCACAGAATATTGTGTCTATACAAATATGCTTCACAAGTGCTTGACAGAACCTTGGAATAGACGTTTGCTCGTACATAGCATGTGTTAGAAATGATAGGGATCAGCCATAATTCGCACTTCCCTGTTTACAAGGAAGCGATTCACGATGTTGCATTATTTATCAAAATGTCAAAGAACTTTACAATCATCGTATCTTACCGGGAGACCAAGGGTATTTGAGTGCCGACGCATAGTTAAATCTATTCAAGAGTAGCCATATTATTGGGGAAAATACCTACGCAACGCAATCAATACGATTATTGCCAGCAGCATCCAAATATCGCCATTGCCGAAAATGTATCGGAACCATTCTCGCAACTCTGCGACTACTTCATGATCCGATGAGACTATACGAAATTTTTAAGGAATTCAGAATTAGATCGCTCTATAAAATTATGCCAATCAATTCCACACAGTTGACCGTTAAACACAACAATATAAATACCAATTACTTAAGCACATGCACTTCTCAAATACACTATGGATTATTATTATCAAATCATGCAATTAATCGCGACGAAATATATCACGTGTATAAACTTTCTCCTCCACATCACTCAAGTAATCATCAAAACGATTTGCAATAATTACATTAGACAGAGCCTTGAATTTAGCAAGGTTGTTCACTACCAGTGACCCGAAAAAGTTTTCACCATCAGCAAGTGTTGGCTCATAGATTACCACATTAGCACCTTTTGCTTTGATACGCTTCATAATGCCTTGAATGGCACTTTTACGAAAGTTATCGGAGTGTAATTTCATCGTCAAACGATATACTCCAATAGTAACAGGCTCTTTTTTGCCATCATACTGATTATTTGTGCTATAATCGTACCAACCGGCTTTGCGAAGTACTGCATCTGCGATATAACCCTTACGGGTACGATTACTCTCTACAATAGCAGTTATCATGTTCTGTGGCACGTCTGCATAATTGGCGAGCAACTGCTTTGTGTCCTTTGGCAGACAGTAACCACCATAGCCGAACGATGGATTGTTATAGTGAGTACCGATCCGAGGATCGAGACCGATGCCCTGGATGATGGCAGCTGAATCAAGTCCCTTCACTTCTGCATAGGTATCGAGCTCGTTGAAATAGCTGACACGCAGAGCAAGATAGGTGTTGGCAAAGAGTTTTACAGCTTCGGCCTCCTTCAATCCCATGAAAAGAGTGTCGATATTCTCTTTGATGGCACTTTCCTGAAGAAGCTTTGCGAATATCTCGGCAGACTCTTCCATGTGATTGCCTTGAATCTTGCGGATTGCCTCATTCTCTTCCTCCCATTCCTCTGACATCATCTTTGGATAACCAACGATGATACGTGAAGGCCAGAGATTGTCTTCGAGTGCCTTACTCTCTCGAAGGAACTCAGGAGAGAACAGCAAACGGAACTCACGACGTTTGCCATCTGCAAGAGGTTCCATCTGTGCAAACTTTTGAGCATATTTCACATAGAGTGAACGGCAATAGCCAACAGGAATCGTTGACTTGATTACCATTGTCGCCTTTGGATTAACAGAAAGAACGAGGTCAATCACATCCTCAATATGGTGTGTATCGAAGAAGTTCTTTACAGGGTCATAGTTGGTAGGTGCAGCAATAACTACAAAATCTGCATCTTTATAAGCGGATGCTCCATCAAGGGTTGCAGTAAGGTTGAGTTCCTTTTCTGCGAAGTATTTTTCAATATACTCGTCCTGTATCGGCGAGATACGATTGTTAATCTTCTCCACCTTTTCAGGAATAATATCAACAGCAGTCACTTTGTGGTGTTGTGCCAAAAGAGTTGCAATACTCAAACCGACATAACCGGTACCGGCTACAGCAATTTGGAGGTCTTCAAAATTTCTCATATTCTCGCGGATTAATTTGGTTCTGATGGCCGTATTGAACGACACCACGAAAAGCTCTTTACAAGCGATTTAATCAGATTACCTGTACAGTAGAAATAACAATAGAAGTATATGGTTAAATTTTCTTAAATATTTGGAATTGAAAATGGTGCTATTGCAGAAAAGGGCATCGGGGAGCGTAATTCATACAAACAGTGGATAATAAACATAATGCCTCAATACTGTTGCGTAGAAAATATGGTCAATACCAGGAAGAATATCTTTGATGCCTGATTAAGATAGTAGCAGCACGCCGTTAGAAGTGTGCAACTAATCAAGAAACTAAATAATCAAAAGAATAACAATCTAAAAACAAGCGTTGCTTAAATACAAACGGATTGTTACATATAATCCAGCGCAATACTTACTTCTGGCTGATCAATGGCCATATCGTGGCACTTGAAGATTATTTGTCATATACCTCGAACCTCGAGTTTTTCGACTTGAACTCGGGAACCGTCCGCTTCATAAGCCGTATCATGTCGGGAATCTCCACCTTTCGGGACAGCGTCTCCAGCTCTTCGGCAACGCCGCAGGCCTCCCCGTAGTCATACTCCCGAACCTTGGCGATACGTATCCGGTCGTGCGTCGTCGGAAGCGTGTTCTCCTTGTTCGACAGAACCTCCTCGTACAGTTTCTCGCCCGGACGCAGACCCGTGTATTCGATCCTGATGTCCTTCTCCGGCTCGAAGCCCGCCAGGGAGATCATCCGCCGCGCCAGGTGCGCGATCTTAACCGATTCGCCCATGTCGAAGACGAAGATCTGATTGCCCGTCGACATCGTGGCGGCCTCCATGACCAGACGGCACGCCTCGGGGATCGTCATAAAGAAGCGCGTAATGTCCGGATGCGTGACAGTCACCGGACCGCCCTTGGAGATCTGGTCCCTGAAGCGGGGAATGACCGAACCGTTCGAGCCCAGCACATTCCCGAAGCGCGTGGTGACGAAACGCGTCTTCCCCGGCGTGCGGCCCTGCTCGATCGACAGACCCAGCGACTGCACATAGATCTCCGCAAGGCGCTTCGTGCAACCCATCACGTTCGTCGGGTTCACGGCCTTGTCCGTTGATATCAGCACGAACTTTTCCGCGCCGAACTCACGCGCGGTGCAGGCGGCGTTATATGTGCCGAAAACGTTATTCTTTATGGCTTCGCCCGGGCAGTCCTCCATAAGCGGAACGTGCTTATGCGCCGCCGCGTGCAGCACAAGCTGCGGACGGTATTTTGCAAATATCTGCTCCATGCGCGCCTTGTCACGCACGGATGCTATTTCAACGCTCAGCGGAAAATCCCGCCCGTAAAGATGTACAAGATCGTTTTGCAGTTCATACGTCGTGTTCTCCGCAATGTCCAGTATTATCAGCCTTTTCGGCCCCTGTGCCGCTATCTGGCGGCAAAGCTCGGCTCCTATCGAACCGCCTCCGCCCGTTACCAGCACCACCTTGCCGCGCACGAATTCATTCACGCGCTGGTTGTCAAGCTTTATCGGTTCGCGGCCCAGCAAATCCTCTATCTGCACTTCCCTCATGCCGGAAGAAAGGCTCTTTTTGCCGGAAGCATCGCCCTCAACCTGCGTAACAGGATCGCCCAGTATATGCACGCGGCAGCGCGTGTTTGCGCATATGTCCAGTATTTCGCGTTTTCTTTCGGTCGTGGTGTTGTTTATTGCCAGTATTATGTCCGTAACGGGCGTGTTTGCAAGCAGCTCAACCGTGTTGTCGATCGGCCCTATAACGCTCACGCCGTGTATGCGCTTGCGCTGCTTTTCGCGCGAATCGTCAATAAGGCAATACGGCTTATATGTGCCGTACACGTTGTCGTTCAGCTCTCCAAGCAGTGCCACGCCCGCGCTGCCCGCGCCTATTATGGCGGTGTAGCGCTGCGCGCCCGCGCCTATGCTTGTCACCCTGCGCCTGTATTTGCGATATAAAAATCTTATGGCAAGCATGGCTATAAGCGCAAGCGCCGTGCCCTTGAGCGCCTCGCTTATCCAAATGAAGCTGGTGCCGAGTATAATATTTACCGCAGAGTACAGCAAAAAGCCGCAGCCCATGCCCTTGAGCAGCGTAAGATATTCCTGGCTTTCGGCATAGCGCCACAGCGTATCATACGTTTTGAACCAAAGTTGAAATACCAGCACGCATACCGTAAGCAAGCCGATATGCATTACCAAATTGTAAAGCTGGATGTTACCATCCGTCAGATAGCTGAAGAACATGGCAAAATTGAAGAAAAAAATCAAGCACACATCCATCAGCAGCACGACAAGACCCCTGTAACGCGATCTCGACACAAGTTTCCCCTCCCTGTGACTGCGCAATGCGCCTATTATGCAATTATTCTACATTATATCAGCCCGTTTGCGCTAAGTCAAACCGCACGTTGTGCCTGCGCGCATGTTTTGATATAATATATGCACAAATAAACAGTCAAGGGGGATTATATTATAATGTCTGTTTTGCTTACTGGGGGCGCGGGCTTCATTGGTTCGCACATTGCGGTTGAATTGATAAACGCGGGGCTTGACCCCATAATTGCGGACGATTTCAGCAACAGCTCGCCCGATGTTATCGATAGGCTTTACTCAATAACTTCCAAGCGCATACCATGCTACGAAGTCAACGTGGCCGATGCTCCTTCGGTCAGCCGCATTTTTGAGGGAAACGCCATCGATGCGGTCATACACTGCGCCGGGTTCAAGGCCGTTGGCGAATCGGTAAGCGAACCCGTCAGGTATTACCGCAATAATCTTGACACCACCCTTACCATACTTGAGCAAATGAAGGCGCACGGGTGCGAAAACATTGTTTTCAGCTCCTCCGCCACGGTATACGGCGGCAGCCACACGGCACCCTTTACCGAGGACATGAGTACTGGCGACTGCACCAATCCATACGGCAAAACCAAGTATTTTATAGAGGAAATATTGAAGGACGCCGCCTTTGCAGATAAGAGCCTGAGCGTTGTGCTGCTCAGATATTTCAACCCCATAGGCGCGCACGAAAGCGGCCTTATAGGCGAAAAGCCCAACGGCATTCCCAATAACCTTATGCCGTATATTACGCAGACCGCCGCGGGCATACGCAAGGAACTGAGCGTGTTCGGCAACGATTACCCCACGCCGGACGGCACGGGCGTACGCGACTATATACACATTGTGGATCTTGCGCGCGGGCATGTAGCAGCGCTGAAATACGCAGCGAATCACAAGGGCACGGAAATATTCAACCTCGGCACGGGCAAAGGCACAAGCGTGCTGGAGCTTGTTCATGCATTTGAGCAGGCCAACGGCATAAAGATACCCTACCGCATAGCCGAGCGCCGCGCCGGAGACATAGCCACCTGCTACGCCGGAACCGAAAAGGCGGCGCGCATGCTGAACTGGCGCGCGGAAAAAACATTGCAGGATATGTGCCGCGATGGCTGGCGCTGGCAGCAGAACTGCGGAAAATAACGGTATTTTACGTTAAAATGGCGCTTCCTGCGCCATTTTTTATTGTTCACAGAATGTTAATATCCCTATTCATTGACACTTCTGCCCCTTTATTTTATTATATTTATATCATAGTTGCTTCATAGCCCGAATGGGTGGGCTATGAATTTATTCACAGCAGTAGGTCAATAAACGCAGCGCAAAACAGAATATGGCGGACAAAAGCCACGGTTCGCGCGGAACAGGTGTTTTCGCCCCATTCACATTGTGCAGGCATAGTTTATCCAAATAATTTCAAAGGAGGTACCCACATGAAAAGCATATTTCATTGATACTTGTACTGTTATTCGCGCTTGCTGCGCTGCCGCTTGGCGTGCTTGCCGCGGGCAATGATTACCGCTATGCCACGGAGCCCGTGAACATGCGCACAGGCCCCGGCACGCAATACGACGTTATACGCGAACTGCAAACCGGCGAGCAGGTTGAATACCTAACGCGCGCGGGCAAATGGGCAAAGGTAAAAAGCGGCGATACCGAAGGCTATGTTTTCGCAAAGTATCTCACGCGCGAAAAGCCCATCACCGCAGGCACCGTGCTTACGGCCAAAAGTGCCGTAAACGTGCGCAGCGAAGCAAGCACAGCATCAGCAAAACTCGGTAAATTGCCCAAAGGCAGCCTAATAACGGTTATTGCCGTGCGCGGAAAATGGATAGAAATAAACTGGAGCGGCAGCACCGCATTCGTATACAAGAAATATTTCAAGCATCTTAATACGGCCGGTATATCCATGCTGTACGCGGGCGATGTACGCACATTCTTTGAAACGAATTACAGCAGCGTATACTTTGGCATATATATCGATAAAGATAACGGCGGCAAGCTCGGCGTGCGCGTATCATCCTCGGCGAACATAGCCAAAATTGCCGATGAGCTGAAGGCCACGGGCAAGGTTGACATGGCATATATAAACATTCAGCCCTCCAAAATGCCTTCCTACGCCAACGCCGAATACATGCGCGGCATAACGCATAATATGCTCACAAAGTATCTTGAGCTGCCCAAGGAGCAGCGCGACATTATCCGCGTCAGCGCCGCCAATTACGACCCGCAGAGCGATATGGTAATAGTTGAAATAGTGAAGCTTGACGCGGCGGCACAGCAGGCGTTTGAGCAATACATAGCCAAGGCGGACTATATCACCTTCACTTCCACAAACGCGTTCGACGTTCCGCAAACCTAAGTCAATGTATAACATAAGGGCCGCAGGGGTTATCCCCCGCGGCCTTTTGCTGTTGCGCTGTGTTTTGCTTTACGCGAAGTTCTTGATTATGTCAACGATCTCCGCGCCAACGCGCTTCTGCGCCTCTGCGGTCTGCGCGCCTATGTGCGGCGTGCAGCTCACATGGGGATGGCTGTAAAGCGCATGGTTCTTGGCGGGCTCTTCGGCGAACACGTCAAGGCCCGCGCCGCGCAGCTTGCCGCTTTCAAGGGCCGCAAGCAATGCGTCCTCGTCCACGTTGTTGCCGCGGCTGGTGTTTATAACTATTGCGCCGTCCTTCATCTTGGCGATGGTATCGGCGTTTATCAGGGGCTTACCGTCTATGCTGGGGGTGTGTGCGGATATGAAGTCGGAATTGGCGAGCAGTTCGTCCATTTCAACGTACTTCATGTTCTCGTTCTCAAGGCCTTCCGCCTTGAATATATCATACGCCAGCACCTTCATGCCCAGCGCCTGCGCCTTCGCGCCAAGCGCCTGACCTATGCGGCCGTAGCCTATAACGCCCAGTGTCCTGCCCGCAAGCTCAATTCCCTTGTAGGCTTTCTTTTCCCACTTATCCTCGCGCATGGTGTGGCCGGCGATGGATATGAAGCGGGCAACGGAAAGCATATGCGCAAGGGCAAGCTCCGCAACGGTGTTGCTGGAAGCGCGCGGGGTGTTGCGCACATGTATGCCGTTTTCTTCCGCGTAAGCCACGTCTATGTTGTCCACGCCTACGCCGCCGCGGATTATCAGCTTCAGCTTGCCGGTTTCCTTGGCCGCGTCAATTATGGGCTTGCGTACCTTGGTCGCGCTGCGCACAACCAAAATGTCGTACTGCTTTACCTGTTCGGCCAACTCTTCGGGCTCGTAAAACTGCTCCACTACCTCGTGGCCCATTTCCTTCAGCGCCGCTATCGCGCTCTTATCCATTCCGTCGGATGCAAGTATCCTCATTTTCGTTTCTCCTTATTACTTGTTCTCGGCTTCAAACTTCTTCATGAATTCCACAAGGTATTCAACGCCTTCGATGGGCATGCAGTTATATATGCTCGCCCTCAGGCCGCCGGTGGAGCGGTGCGCCTTAAGGTTGGACATACCGGCCGCAACGCTTTCCTTAACGAACTTCGCGTCAAGATCCGCATTGGGCGTATTGAAGCGGACGTTCATCTTGGAACGGCTGCCCGGCTCTATGGTGGTGGTATAGAAATCGGAATGGTCAAGGCAATCGTAAAGCAGCGCGGCCTTCTTTTCGTTTATGGCCTTGCGCGCCTCAAGCCCGCCGTTTTCAAGCAGCCAATCCATTACCAGCTTGCATATGTAAATGCACCAGCAGGGCGGGGTATTGTGCATGCTCTTGGCCTCTGCATTTATGGTATAGTCGCACATGGTGGGGGTGATGGGGTTCACGTTGCCCAGCATGTCCTCGCGCACTATAACTATGGTCAGGCCCGCGGGAGCAACGTTCTTCTGCGCGCCGGCATATATAAGGGCGAACTTGGATACGTCTATGGGTTCGCTCATTATGCAGCTGGACATATCGGCGACCAGGGGCACGTTTCCGGTATCGGGAATATAATCCCAGCAGGAGCCGTATATGGTGTTGTTGAAGCAGATATGCACATAGTCCGCCTCGGGATCGAGCTTCAGCTCTTCCTGGCAGGGAATGCGGGAGAAGCCAATGTCCTTACCGGTCCAGGCGATGTTTACCTTGCCGTATTTTTCGGCTTCCTTGGCGGCCTTGCCTGAGAAATTGCCGGTAACAATATAGTCGGCCTTGTGGTTTTTGTTCATCAGGTTGAGCGGAACCATCGCAAACTGAAGCGTCGCGCCGCCCTGCATGAATATTACCTTGTAGTTATCGGGGATGTTCATTACCTTGCGCATCTGGGATTCGGCCTTAACGATTATGTCGTCGTAAGCCTTGGAGCGGTGACTCATTTCCATTACGCTCATGCCGCTGCCTTCGTAGTTGAGCATGTTGTCCCTTGCGCTTTCAAGCACCTCTACCGGAAGCATAGAGGGGCCGGCAGAGAAGTTATAGATCCTGTCGTAAACCATATCTTTTCTCCTTAACACATAGTTATATTCCTTATGCCGGGCTAACCCCGACTTATATTGGTAATTATACTCTTATTTTGTGCGCAAAACAAGGCCGCGGAAGCATTTCGCCATTTCTTTGACAAATATATTATATCCAATGCCGTTTTAGGGCAAAAACAGCCGCTTTTTACTCATTTGCACCCCTTTGCGCTATGGACAATACTCCGCTCATACTGTATAATAATATTGCATATACATTATGTATATGCAAACACTTTATGCATTTTTAGAGGTGGCGCATGGACAGATTTGTAAACCAATTTTCCGAAATAGGCAAGCTTAACGCCGTTATGCTGCACCGTCCGGGCGATGAATTGAACCAAGTCACGCCGGATTTTTTTGACGATATGCTGATAGACGATACGCTCTATCTTCCCGCGGCGCAGCGAGATCACGACCGCTTTGCCGAAATCTTACGCGAAAACGGCGCAGCCGTATATTATCTTAAAGACCTTTTCTGCGAAGTTATTGCGAACGATAAATTAAGGCTTCAATATATAGAGGATTTCTTAACCCAAAGCCCCATCCCCGGAGACGCCGTGCGCGATGCCATACGCGCCTATCTTTTGCCCAAATCTCCAAGCGACTTGTTCGATGCCGTGGCCCGCGGCATATGCCCGCGCGACCTTGCTGCCATTCCAGGCAACCGCATAGCGCTTGACGTTACCAATGTTTATCCGTTTATACTCGACCCAATGCCGAATATTTACTTCACGCGGGATACGTCCATGTGCATTGGCGGCGGCATGGTAATAAGCAGCATGAGCATGCCCTCCCGCAGCCGTGAAACGCTGTTTACCCGCTATATACACGACTATCATCCCCTGTTCACCGCTTCTCCCGTGCCGCTGTGGTATGATAATGAGCAGCGGTATAATATGGAAGGCGGGGACGTGCTTATTCTCTCCGATAAGCTGCTTGCAATCGGCTGTGGAGAGCGCACGAACATTGCCGCGGTGGAAATGCTTGCCAACCGCATTTTTGCGGAAGGGTTTGAGCGCATATTGGTTTTCAACAATCCCCGCTCGCGCAAGTTTATGCACCTTGACGTGCTGTGCACAATGGTGGATTACGATAAGTTCATAACCCACCCCTGCATATATGAAAAGCAGTTTGACGTATACGAGCTTACCGGCAAGCCCGGGAAGCTTTCCATTTCCTGCACTACCGATCCGGTGAATAAAATATTTGCCCGCTGCCTTGGCCTGCCCGCGGTAAAGTTCATTGAAATGGGCGGGGGAGATCCAATAATTGCCGCGCGGGAGCATTGGAACATGGGCTCGAATTCGCTCACGCTGTCCCCGGGCAACATTGCCGTATATGACCGTAACGAGGTTACTAACGAGCTTCTCATTAAGGCCGGCATAAAGCTGAATCTCGTCCCCGCGGGCGAGCTTGTGCGCGGGCGCGGCGGCCCCCGGTGCATGAGCATGCCCATAAACCGCAGTGCAATATAAAAAACAAGGGAGCAGCCTCAACTCAGCTGCTCCCTGTTATTTTCTTTTTAATCCTCGCCTTCCGCCATGCGGTAGCCCACGCCCATCTCTGTCATAATGTAGCGCGGCTCCGCAGTGGAAGGTTCTATTTTGCGGCGAATATTCGCCATGTTAACGCGCAGTATCTGGTTGCCCTGTTTGGCGTTTGGGCCCCAAATATGCTTTATTATTGAATCATATGTAAGCACGCGGCCGGAGTATTTGCTCAGCAGCGCCACTATTTTATACTCATTTTGGGTCAGATGCGCGTCTTCCCCGTTCACATATACGCGCCGCTTATCGTAGTCCACTTCAAGGTCGCCCGTATGAAAAACGCCGGTCTGCCGCTGCGCCTGCTCGCCTTCTCTAAGCTGAACGTGCCTGAGCGCCGTACGTATGCGGGCAAGCAGTTCGCTCGTGCCGAACGGCTTTGTAATGTAATCGTCCGCGCCCGATTCCAGCGCCATAACCTTGTCCCGCTCCCTCGTGCGTGCGGAAACCACTATTATGGGCACATTCGACCAGCCGCGCACGTTTTCTATTATGCCCTGTCCGTCCATGTCCGGCAGCCCAAGGTCAAGCAACACCAAATCCGGACAATGCGACGTTATAAGTATTATCGCCTCCGCCCCGTTGCGCGCAACCATCGTATCGAACCCGTTGGCCTGAAGCACCGCGCTCACAAAGCTTGAGATATTATATTCATCCTCTACTATAACTATTAGGTATTTATTGCTCATTCGTCCTCCTGTTGCTCGTCATAGTCATACAGTTCCATTTCCGCCATGTCCAGCGGAAGCGTGAATTCAAATACAGCCCCGCCGTTCTGCCCATTATAGGCCCGCATTTTTCCTTCATGCGCGCTTATTATGGTGCTGCATACGCTAAGGCCTATGCCCATGTTTCGCTTTTTATCCTCGCTGCTGCCAACGCTGCGTTTAAAGTCCCCCTCCAATATGTGCGGCAGCAGGTTCGGGTCTATTCCCCGCCCATCGTCCGTCACGCGGAAAACGGCGTTTTCGCCCTCGCGCGATATGTCTAGCGTTATCTTCGTCATGCCGTCGGCGTGTATCGCCGCGTTTTCAAACAGGTTCATAATTACCTGCCTTATAAGCATCCCGTCCATGGGAACCAGCAGCAGCTCATCCGGCATATGTGTTTCCACCTTCACGTTTGGGAAATGCTTTCTGAACTGCGTTAGCGCAGATGCCGCAACCTCTTCAACAACTTCGCTTTCTTTTGCTATGTTCGCCCCGCCGTCCGGCGCGTCTATCCGCGTAACTATAAGCAGGTTTTCAACCAATCTTATCAGCCATTGCGAGTCTTCCTCTATTTGGTTAAGCAGCTTGTTCTTTTCCTGCTCGCTCAGCGTATCTCCGCCTTCCTTCAGCACGCTGCACGCGCCGCTTATGGCTGTCAGCGGGGTTCTCAGATCGTGTGAAACTGCGCGCAGCAGATTGCTTCGCGTCCGCTCGCGTTCGGCGTCTATCTTTAATTGTTCCTGCTCTTTTATTCTTGTGGTCAGCGTGCCCGTTATCATGGCCGCCGACAGCATGCTAAGTATCGCTATCGGGTACCCCGTCAATGTAAAGTTAAGCTGGTAATAAGGATACGTAAAGATGCAGTTCACTATCAGCACGCCCAGTATGCTTGCCGCCACGCCATAAACATATCCGTTCGTAAAGCGGGAAATTATAAGCACCGCCACAACAAACAATATCGCTTCGAACCTTTCTCCCCCCGCAAACGGCCGCAACGCGTAGCACAAAAGCGTTGTCGCCGCCAGCGTGCCTATTGTTATTACAACGTCGCGCCATGTTAACCTTGCGTTTTTCTTCTTCGCGGACGAGTTCATGTGTATCCCCTTTACCATGATAGCTTCCTCGTATTATAAATGTACAACGATTTTCATTTTATTGCAATGCCGCATATTGTCCACTTAGGCCATAATAAATGCTCTCTTTACGGCTTAGCGCGTCATCTTAACGTTTTCTTTACGGTGCATCCCCAAACTTGTGCCAAAATACGCACACAAGGGCGGCAAAAGCCGCCCCTATGTTGCATAGTTTTATAATCTTCTCCACGCTTCGTCCTTTATCGGCGCGCGTCCGCTAAGCGCACGGTCAATCTCTCTTAACATGCGCGGCGTGTCCGTATTAAGCGTTCCTTTAAGGTTTATGTAGTTGGATGCATGGTTCGCGCGGAACACCGTGCCCTCGCTATCCATGTTTTCAAGCATTATTCTGCATTCTTCAAGCGCCGTCGCAGGCCCGACAGGCTTCAGCCTACCCGCCCTGTATTCGTCGTACATTGGGCAGCCCGGCTCAAGCATAAGCGAGAGCAGGCCGAAATAGTCCGGCTTCATGCGGCTTACGGCTTCTGCCGTGGCCTTCGCGTGTGCGGCGGAGCCTTCGTCCCCCGCAAGGCCCAGTATCGCCGTCAGCGAAACAGCAAATCCCGCCTGCTTGGCCCGCTGACCGGCAAGTATTATTTCCTCCGCCGTTGCGCCCTTATTTATGCGCCTGAGCACGTTCTCGTCGCCCGATTCAAGGCCCATGTACAGTAATTCCGTGCCCGCGTCATGCAGCGCCTTCAGCTCGTCATCCGTCTTTATAAGCACGCTTTTTGGTGAAGCATACATGCTCACCCTTTCGCATTCCGGGAATATGCGCCTTACCGCCGCGCTTATCTTCAGCTGCTCCTCGCTTTTGCGTATGAACGCATCGCCGTCGGCAAAAAATATTCGCTTTATGCTGCTTGCAAATCCGCGCGCGCGTTCAAGGTCCGCTATAACGTCCTCCGTGCTTCTTATGCGGAACTGCTTTTCCTTATACATTGTGCAAAAAGCGCAGCGGTTGTGGCTGCACCCTATGGTGGATTGTACTATAAGGCTGTATGCCTCGCTCGGCGGGCGGAATATGCGCCCTTCGTAAAAATCTCCCACGGTTTATGCCCCTTCCGCGTTTGCCGCCGCGGCCTGTTCCTGCTTCTGCGCGATTTCGGGATGAGTAAGTTTATAGTAATATTGCAGTATATCGCGCCTGGTAACAATGCCTATGAAAGAGCCTAAATCGTCCGTCACTGGTACAAAGTTCTGGTTCTGCGCCATCAGGAAAAGATCCTCAAGCGATGCGTTCACGTTAACGGCCCTGTTGCGGTCCGCCTTGAGTATGTCCTTAACATACAGCCGCTCCTGCGCATGGTTATCCCATGCGGATTCGTCCGTCAGCTTCCATAAAAAGTCGCCCTCGGTAACGGTTCCTCTGTATTTGCCGTCCCTGTCTATAACGGGTATGGCGGTATAGCCGTAGTGTCTCAGCTTCTCAAGCCCCTGCCTCAGGGTGTTGTCATAATAGATATAGGCCGTGCTAACCTTTGGCCTCAGAAAAAACAGCACATTCATGTCCGTATCTCATTCACCAACCTTTGCTTATAGCATACCATAAACTCAGCCCAAAATGGTGGCAACATTGTTAAATAGAAAATTATATATTATTTATGGAAAAGCTTCTTGGTCTGGTATCGCGGTTCGCAGGTCAGATTAACGCCAAGCTTTCTGAATGTTGCCACGTCTACGCCGGAAAGTATAACCGAGGAATGCGCTTCGCAGCCCCTAAGCTTGCTTAGCTGCCGCATGGCAAGGTCCGCCGTGGGGTTTGTTGCCGCGCATATGGAAAGGGCAATAAGTATCTCGTCCGTATGCAGGCGCGGGTTGTGGTTGCCAAGGTGCTTTATTTTCAGGTCCTGTATAGGCCCAATTATTATCGGGGAAATAAGGTGCATGTCGTCCTTTATTCCGCCCAGCGCCTTCAGCGCGTTCAGCAGCAGCGCCGCGCTCGCCCCCAGCAGGTTGGACGTTTTGCCCGTTATTATCCGCCCGTCCGACAGCTGCAATGCCGCCGCGGGCTGTCCCGTAGCCTCCGCCTTTTCAAGGCACTTGGCTATAACCGGCCTGTCCGCCTCCGTCAGCCCCGCCTGGTTCATAAGCAGGCGCAGCTTCTGCACCGTGCTCTCGTCCCGCATGCCCTGCCTGTGCTGGCACATTTCGGCATAATAGCGGCGTATTATCTCCTGATTAGATGCTTCGCGGCAGGCTTCGTCGTCTATTATGCAGCAGCCCGCCATGTTCACGCCCATGTCGGTTGGGGATTTATAGGGGCATTCGCCGTATATCTGCTTAAATATCGCCGCAAGCACGGGGAATATTTCAACGTCCCTGTTGTAATTCACGGCCGTTTCGCCGTATGCTTCCAGGTGGAACGGGTCTATCATGTTCACGTCGTTAAGGTCAGCCGTCGCCGCCTCATACGCAATGTTTACCGGGTGCTTCAGCGGCAGGTTCCATATCGGGAATGTTTCAAACTTGGCGTATCCCGCCCTTACGCCGCGCTGATGCTCATGATAAAGCTGGCTCAGGCACACCGCCATCTTTCCGCTGCCCGGTCCCGGCGCGGTAACAACTATCAGCGGCCTGCTGGTTTCTATGTATTCGTCCTTGCCGTAGCCTTCGGGGCTGACTATCAGCTCCACGTTGCTCGGGTAGCCTTCTATCGGATAATGCCTGTATACGCGGATGCCCAGCCCTTCAAGCCGCTGCCGGAACGCATCCGCAACGCTCTGCCCGCGGTACTGCGTGAGCACCACGCTGCCAACATAAAGCCCTATCGCGCGGAATGCGTCAATAAGCCTTAACACGTCCAAATCATATGTTATGCCGAGATCCCCGCGAACCTTGTTCTTTTCTATGTCCGATGCATTTATGGCGATAACGATCTCCGCCTTGTCCTTTAGCTGCATAAGCATACGCACCTTGCTGTCCGGCTCAAAGCCCGGCAGCACGCGCGATGCATGATAATCGTCAAACAGCTTGCCGCCGAATTCCAAATACAGCTTGCCGCCAAACTGATCTATCCTGCTCAATATATGCTCCGACTGCATAGAAAGGTACTTCGCGTTGTCAAATCCCTGCCTCATCATTTCCTCCTGAAAAGCTCTCTATTAAACAATAAAAGGAAGCGGGCTGAGCCTGCTTCCGATGTGCGCCTTTTTTATAGTACAACTATTTTGCGCGGATTTCAAGTGGAAATGAGTCGCTTTTTATCAATAAACGTAATACCCGTTCACATACATGTAAAGATACGCCGCCTGCATCATCGTGCATACAGCCGTCATTGCAATGTCCGTGCGCCGTTCGCCGCTTGCGTTCGCCGCCGCAAGCATCAGCGGTATGCACGCCGTAAGGTAGCGCGGGGAACTCAAAAGCCACGTTGCTCCGCATGCCACCGCAAAATACGCAAGGAAATACGCCGTGTATGCCGGCCTCAGCTTCTTTGCACCGGTCAGCATCATTATAAGCGCCGCTATGCTCGCCGTGATGTTGGGTATCCACAGCCCCCATAGTTCACCCGTGTTCCCGCGCTGCGCCGCGCGTGCCGCCGCATCCGCCTGCGTTGCCGCCGTTTCAAAGAACAGCCCGAAGCCCTGCGACCAATGCTCATTTTGATATTTCATGAACGTAAATGCCTTCCCAGTCACGGCATAGTTGATGTAAAGATAGCCTATCAGCCCCAGCGGAACTATCATCAGGCATAGCGCGTTGAGTATAAGCGCACGCCTTTCTTCCTTTATCGTGCCCATTCGATACACCGTTATGAAATCTTCCGCTATTTCCCAGGCAATAAATACAATTATCAGCCCGCCTACCGAGCGCGTGAAGCCCGAAAGTGCGCCGAATACGCACGCCCAAAGGTATTGCTTTTTCCGCGTGAAGTATATTGCCGCGGCGCTTAGCATTATGAACAGCGCCTCACTCATGGGCGCGGTAAGGAAAAACGCCGCCGGAAATACAAGCATGTATTTCACCGTCCTCAGCGCCGCGTCCCGTTCCATGTCCAGCGCTGCCGCTTCATATACGAATACGGCCCCT
>ERZ779746.481-NODE-481-length-20645-cov-4.504468_pt1 | contig 20645 bp, 15 predicted proteins | sample MGYA00511888_ERZ779746 | MGnify/ENA primary metagenome ERZ779746 (study PRJEB29588, sample SAMEA1964695) | human gut metagenome | biome: human gut; feature: human-associated habitat; material: faeces | place: Denmark | collected 2008/2010 ... | reverse complement strand
AGTCGGTGCCATCACCACCATGGGCGTTATCGTCGGCGCAGACATGCCGATGTTCCTCGGTTCTATGATTGCAGGTCCGCTGGGCGGCTGGTGCATTAAGCACTTCGACCGCTGGGTAGACGGTAAGATCAAATCCGGTTTTGAGATGCTGGTGAATAACTTCTCCGCAGGCATCATCGGGATGATCCTCGCTATTCTGGCATTCCTCGGCATTGGCCCGATTGTTGAAGCCCTGTCCAAAATGCTGGCTGCGGGCGTTAACTTCATGGTTGTCCATGACATGCTGCCGCTGGCGTCTATCTTTGTTGAACCGGCGAAAATCCTGTTCCTCAACAACGCCATTAACCACGGTATCTTCTCGCCGCTGGGTATTCAGCAGTCCCATGAACTGGGTAAATCAATCTTCTTCCTGATTGAAGCTAACCCAGGTCCAGGTATGGGCGTGCTGCTGGCGTACATGTTCTTTGGTCGTGGTAGCGCTAAACAGTCTGCGGGCGGTGCGGCAATCATCCACTTCCTGGGGGGTATCCACGAAATCTACTTCCCGTATGTGCTGATGAATCCGCGTCTGATCCTCGCAGTCATCCTCGGCGGTATGACTGGCGTGTTCACGCTGACTATACTGGGCGGTGGTCTGGTTTCTCCGGCATCTCCGGGTTCTATCCTTGCTGTACTGGCGATGACACCAAAAGGTGCTTATTTCGCTAACATCGCGGGTGTGTGTGCGGCGATGGCTGTCTCCTTCGTTGTCTCTGCTATTTTGCTGAAAACCAGCAAAGTGAAAGAAGAAGATGATATTGAAGCAGCAACTCGTCGTATGCAGGACATGAAAGCTGAGTCTAAAGGCACATCTCCGCTGTCTGCGGGCGATGTGACTAACGACCTGAGCCACGTACGTAAAATCATCGTTGCCTGTGACGCCGGTATGGGTTCCAGTGCGATGGGCGCAGGCGTGCTGCGTAAGAAAATTCAGGATGCAGGTCTGTCACAGATTTCGGTCACTAACAGCGCGATCAACAACCTGCCGCCAGATGTGGACCTCGTCATCACTCACCGTGACCTGACCGAACGCGCTATGCGCCAGGTTCCGCAGGCGCAGCATATTTCGCTGACCAACTTCCTCGACAGCGGCCTGTACACCAGCCTAACCGAACGTCTGGTTGCTGCCCAGCGCCATACTGAAAACGAAGTGAAAGTGAAAGACAGTCTGAAAGACAGCTTTGACGATTCCAGTGCTAACCTGTTCAAACTGGGCGCGGAGAACATCTTCCTCGGTCGCAAAGCAGCAACCAAAGAAGAAGCGATTCGTTTTGCTGGCGAGCAGCTGGTGAAAGGCGGTTACGTTGAGCCGGAATACGTTCAGGCGATGCTGGATCGTGAAAAACTGACCCCGACTTATCTGGGTGAGTCTATCGCGGTGCCACACGGTACGGTTGAAGCGAAAGATCGCGTACTGAAAACGGGCGTGGTGTTCTGCCAGTACCCGGAAGGCGTGCGCTTCGGTGAAGAAGAAGATGACATTGCCCGTCTGGTGATTGGTATTGCAGCCCGTAACAACGAGCACATTCAGGTTATCACCAGCCTGACCAATGCACTGGATGATGAGTCCGTCATCGAGCGTCTGGCACACACCACCAGCGTGGATGAAGTGCTGGAACTGTTGGCAGGTCGTAAGTAATCCAATCCCACCCTCTCCACATGGAGAAGGTGGGGTTAATTGCCTGATGCGCTACGCTTATCAGGCCTACAGGATGCATCACGATTTGTTGAATTTGCACGTTCTTGTAGGCCGGATAAGGCGCTTACGCCGCATCCGGCGCTGCCCCTCTCCTCACGGAGAGGGTTTGGGTGAGGGAAAAGCCTCACCCCAGCCCTCTCGGGTAAAAACATTGATGAAGGTTAATACTATGAAAGCATTACATTTTGGCGCAGGTAATATCGGTCGTGGCTTTATCGGTAAACTGCTGGCAGACGCGGGTATCCAACTGACGTTTGCCGATGTCAATCAGGTGGTACTTGATGCCCTGAATGCCCGTCATAGCTATCAGGTTCATGTGGTTGGTGAAACCGAGCAGGTAGATACCGTTTCCGGCGTCGATGCTGTCAGCAGCATTGGTGATGATGTCGTTGATCTGATTGCTCAGGTCGATTTAGTCACTACCGCCGTTGGCCCGGTTGTGCTGGAACGTATTGCTCCGGCTATCGCCAAAGGGCTGGTGAAACGTAAAGAACAAGGTAATGAATCCCCGCTGAACATCATCGCCTGTGAAAACATGGTACGCGGTACCACGCAGCTGAAAGGTCATGTGATGAACGCCCTACCAGAAGACGCCAAAGCGTGGGTAGAAGAACACGTTGGCTTTGTCGATTCCGCCGTTGACCGCATCGTACCGCCTTCGGCTTCGGCAACTAACGATCCGCTGGAAGTGACGGTAGAAACTTTCAGCGAATGGATTGTCGATAAAACGCAGTTCAAAGGCGCACTGCCGAACATCCCAGGCATGGAGTTAACCGACAACCTGATGGCATTTGTCGAACGTAAACTCTTCACCCTGAACACGGGTCATGCTATAACCGCGTACCTCGGAAAACTGGCCGGTCATCAGACCATTCGTGACGCTATTCTCGACGAGAAAATCCGCGCGGTGGTAAAAGGTGCGATGGAAGAAAGTGGTGCGGTACTGATCAAGCGCTACGGCTTTGACGCAGACAAACATGCGGCGTACATCCAGAAAATCCTCGGTCGTTTTGAGAACCCGTATCTGAAAGATGATGTAGAGCGCGTAGGCCGTCAGCCGCTGCGTAAACTGAGTGCTGGCGACCGTCTGATCAAGCCACTGCTCGGTACGCTGGAATACAGCCTTCCGCACAAGAATCTGATTCAGGGGATTGCTGGTGCAATGCACTTCCGCAGTGAAGATGATCCGCAGGCTCAGGAACTGGCAGCACTGATCGCTGACAAAGGTCCGCAGGCGGCGCTGGCACAGATTTCCGGTCTTGATGCCAACAGCGAGGTTGTATCCGAGGCGGTAACCGCTTATAAAGCAATGCAATAATGGTGGACCAGGCGCAGGACACCCTGCGCCCGAATAACAGATTGTCAGATATGCAGGCAACAATGGAACAAACCCAGGCCTTTGAAAACCGTGTGCTTGAGCGTCTGAATGCTGGCAAAACCGTGCGAAGCTTTCTGATCACCGCCGTCGAGCTTTTGACCGAGGCGGTAAATCTTCTGGTGCTTCAGGTATTCCGCAAAGACGATTACGCGGTGAAGTATGCTGTAGAACCGTTACTCGACGGCGACGGTCCGCTGGGCGATCTTTCTGTGCGTTTAAAACTCATTTACGGGTTGGGCGTCATTAACCGCCAGGAATACGAAGATGCGGAGCTGCTGATGGCATTGCGTGAAGAACTAAATCACGACGGCAACGAGTACGCCTTTACCGACGACGAGATCCTTGGACCCTTTGGTGAACTGCACTGCGTGGCGGCGTTACCACCGCCGCCACAGTTTGAACCAGCAGACTCCAGTTTGTATGCAATGCAAATTCAGCGCTATCAACAGGCTGTGCGATCAACAATGGTCCTTTCACTGACTGAGCTGATTTCCAGAATCAGCTTAAAAAAAGCCTTTCAAAAGTAAGCAACGTCTGCTTACTGCCCCTCTACCTGCTTCGGCCGATAAAGCCGACGATAATACTCCAGACGTTGTAGATATAACGGCACGCTTTCATCGGGTATTCCGGACGGAATCGCGTTACGGGGAGGAAGTTTTTTCAGATACTCCCGGAACGCCTGGCTTGATGCCATGAAATCTACGGCTTTATCGATAAGAAGCGGAACGTTTTCACCTAATTTGCCCATGATGATATCTCCGTATTACCCCGCGCCGGGAATGCGCGGCCGCCAATTTTAGTTTAGGTTCCCGGTAAAGATGACATTAAGGAAAACGTGCTGAATCCTCAATAATCATCCGCTGCTGTTTATTATCTTTTTTCTATAGATTTCTTAATTAATCAACGAATTGCGTAGTTTTTGAGCATGTTAATGATTACGTTGCAGAACTATTACAATGTCATCAGTTGTGAACAAAGCACCTGGTCGCGCATACTAGGGGCTATAAATTTATCTTTATCAGAAGCCATCACATGAAAGAAGTCGAAAAAAACGAAATCAAACGTCTCAGCGATCGCCTGGACGCCATCCGCCACCAGCAGGCCGATCTGTCGCTGGTTGAAGCCGCAGACAAATATGCCGAGCTGGAAAAAGAGAAAGCCACGCTGGAAGCAGAAATTGCTCGCCTGCGTGAGGTTCATAGCCAAAAACTGAGTAAAGAAGCACAGAAGCTGATGAAGATGCCGTTTCAGCGCGCAATTACCAAAAAAGAGCAGGCTGATATGGGCAAGCTGAAGAAAAGTGTTCGCGGACTGGTGGTTGTGCACCCAATGACCGCACTGGGCCGTGAAATGGGCCTGGAAGAGATGACCGGGTTTTCAAAGACCGCGTTTTAAGCCCCTCAGACGACTGGTACGATCGTATCAACCCGCATCTGACTTGCGTTAGCTGGTCAATGCGGGGACTCTCCTGTCTACTCGCCTAATGACCAAACAATTCACTCCCTTTACTTCGATTTACCGCTGGTTGATATTCTGAAAATGCATCTTTACCGAAATAACCACCTATAAACAATAAAAATATATAGAAGATATCATTTATTAATTAACAAGCAGTTACGTCTCTTTTTTTCGGATTTAATTGTGAAATTTTAATCATCATATTCATACAATCAATTATCTGTAAAATTTTTCCCATACATGGTTTCTTTCATATTTGACATTTATTAATAATCATCATTAGAATCCACGAAAAATATTATATTCATACAAACACAGACATCTTTTGAAACTAATGATACATTTTTATGATGAATGCTTAAAACAATATTTAATCGACACACATCACTGTCATTAATGTAAAGCAACATAGATCACCAATAATACAATGGACAACTCTACCGGCATTGATCGCTGGTCGGAGGCAATAAGGATTTTCACATGAACTTGAAGAAGATTTTTTTCAGTGCTGTCACTGTTTCAGTTCTCTGCGCATTAACGGGATGTGACTACATTCAAGAAGGCAAGCCAGAAAGTAGTTTACTGAAACAAGAAGAAGAACATAACAATAAAATTGTGCTACTTGAAAAACAACAAGCACAGCTAAAGAGTCAACTCGAAACTATTCAAAAACAACAAACTGGCATAATAAACAGCACAAAGACTTTAACTCACGTAATTAAATCCGTTAAAGACCAACAAAATACTTTTATTTTTACCGAGTTTAACCCAGCAAAAACGAAGTATTTCATCCTGAACAACGGTTCGGTGGCTTTAGCGGGCCGAGTGTTATCCATTGACGCCACAGAGAGTGGCAGTGTTATTCATATTTCACTGGTCAACTTATTAAGTATACCAATCTCAAACATTGGCTTTAATGCGACATGGGGTGGTGAAAAACCTGTCGATGCCAAAGAGTTTGCCCGGTGGCAACAATTACTTTTCAACACATCAATGACATCCACATTGAAATTATTACCAGGTCAATGGCAAGACATTAATTTGACACTGAAGGGTGTATCGCCAAATAACCTGGGATATCTGAAGTTAGCCATCAATATGGAAAATATTCAGTTTGACAATCTTCCCGCTGCTGATAATCGGCAGAAAAGAAGCAAAAAATAAATGCAATTAGTACGCTTATAACAAGGAATAGCGAGCATCATTAATGAACAAAATATTTAAAGTTATCTGGAACCCTGCCACAGGGAATTATACTGTTACCAGCGAAACGGCAAAAAGCCGTGGCAAGAAATCTGGGCGCAGTAAGCTGTTAATTTCTGCGCTGGTTGCAGGTGGGTTGTTGTCATCGTTTGGGGCGCTGGCTGATAATTACGACGGTCAGGGCGTTGATTACGGCGATGGCTCAGCTAGTGACGGCTGGGTTGCTATCGGTAAAGGTGCAAAAGCAAATATTTTTTTAAACAACGCTGGTGCCAGTACCGCTTTAGGTTATGACGCTATAGCTGAAGGCCAATATAGCTCTGCCATCGGCTCAAAAACCCATGCTATTGGTGGTGCATCAATGGCCTTTGGGGTTAGTGCAATCTCTGAAGGTGACAGGAGTATCGCGCTGGGTGCATCGTCGTATTCATTCGGCCAATACTCAATGGCCCTTGGTCGTTATTCCAAAGCGCTGGGTAGATTGTCTATAGCTATGGGGGATAGCTCCAAAGCGGATGGAGCAAACGCCATTGCGCTGGGAAATGCCGCTAAGGCTGCTGGTATTATGAGCATCGGTCTCGGTGATAATGCCAATGCGTCACAAGATTATGCTATGGCGCTGGGAGCAGAAAGCGAAGCCGCTGAAAATGCGACCGCTATCGGCAATAAAGCGCATGCAAAAGGAGTGAATAGCATCGCGTTGGGTAATGGCAGCCAGGCTCTGGCAGATAGTGCAATTGCTATTGGCCAGGGCAACAAGGCTAACGGCGCTGATGCTATCGCTCTGGGTAATGGTAGCCAGTCGAGTGGCTTAAACGCTATTGCCTTAGGTAAGGCCAGTGTTGTAACTGGCGATAATAGTCTTGCGCTTGGGAGCAATACCAATGCCAACGGTATTAACTCTGTCGCGCTGGGCGCAGGTTCTATTGCGGATCAAGACGATAGCGTTTCTGTCGGCAGTGACTCATTACAACGCAAGATCGTTAATGTAAAAAATGGCACGATCAAGGCTGATAGCCACGACGCCATTAATGGCTCACAGCTTTATGCCATCAGCGACTCGGTGGCAAAACGGCTTGGCGGGGGTTCATCGGTAAACGTTGACGACGGTACTGTTAAAGCACCAACCTACAATTTAAAAAATGGTAACAAAAATAACGTTGGCGATGCGCTCACTGTACTCGATCAATTCACCCTGCAATGGGATCAAAACAGAGACAAATACAGCGCCGCTCATGGTAGCTCAACTGCCAGCGTAATCACCGATGTGGCGGATGGCGCAGTTTCAGATTCCAGTAAAGACGCGGTTAACGGTTCACAACTGAAAGCCACCAATGATGATGTTGAGACCAATACCACCAATATCGCTACCAATACCGGAAATATTGCAACTAACACTGCAAATATTGCTACCAATACCACCAATATCACTAATTTGACAGATACTGTTGGCGACCTTAAAGATGATGCCCTGCTCTGGAATGGCACTGCATTCAACGCCGCTCATGGTACGGAAACCACCAGCACCATCACCAACGTGAAAGCTGGTACCCTTTCGGATGACAGTACTGACGCGGTTAATGGCTCGCAACTGAAAGACACTAACGATAACGTGGCGACCAACACCACCAATATTGCTACTAACACCGCCAGCATTAATACTCTGAATACATCCATTGACGCTCTGGAACAGGATGCGCTGCTTTGGGATGGCACTGCATTCAGTGCAGCGCATGGTGCAAACAAAGATGCCAGCAAAATCACCAATGTCCTGGCAGGGACTGTATCATCCGCCAGTACTGATGCCATTAATGGCAGCCAGCTTCATGGGTTGAGCAGTTCGATCGCCACCTATCTTGGTGGTGGTGCCACTGTGAGCGATTCTGGCGTATTTAGCGGCCCTACCTATAACATTGATGGTAATGATTACACCAATGTTGGTGCTGCACTTGACGCCATTAACACCTCACTTAGCGACTCACTCGGCGATGCCCTCCTTTGGGATAGCACGACTGGCGCATTTAGTGCCAAACACGGTTCTACCGCCAGCGTAATCACTAACGTCGCAGACGGTGCAGTCTCTGACTCTAGCTCTGATGCTGTGAATGGTTCACAACTGTACGATGTAAGCAACTCTGTTGTCGATGTTCTGGGTGGTGGTGCTGGCGTGAATACGGATGGCAGCATCAGTGCACCAACGTACACCATTGCTAACACTGATTACGATAATGTCGGCGATGCCCTAAACGCGCTTGATACCACTCTTGACGATGCGATGCTATGGGATGCTACCGCAGGTGAAAATGGTGCCTTCAGTGCCAGCCACGATGGCAGTGCCAGCAAAATAACTAACGTCGCGGCAGGAACAATTTCTGACACCAGCACCGATGCGGTTAATGGGGCTCAACTCCACGGCGTTAGCAGTTCCGTCGCTGAGGCTCTTGGTGGTGGTGCGGCGGTGAATTCTGACGGCAGCATCAGCGCACCGACTTACACCATTGCTGATACCGACTATACCAACGTCGGCGATGCGATGAATGCAATTGACTCAACCCTGGATAACGCCTTGCTTTGGGACGCTACCGCAGGTGAAAACGGTGCGTTTAACGCCAGCCATGATGGCAAAGCCAGTGTCATCACCAACGTAGCCAATGGTCAGATTAACGAAACCAGCACCGACGCGGTTAACGGTTCCCAGTTAAATGCCACGAATATGTTGATCCAGAATATTGCCGGTGATACCAGCGAAAGCTATATCACAGAGAACGGTGAAGGTATCAACTATGTGCGTACTAACGACAGCGGCTTAGTCTTTGAGGATGCCAGTGCTACGGGTGTGGGCGCTACAGCTGTAGGTTATAACTCCGTCGCATCAGGCGATAGCAGTGTGGCAATTGGACAGAACAGCAGCAGTACTATTGAATCTGGAATTGCTCTGGGCAGCAGTTCTGTGTCTAACCGTGTCATCCTTCAGGGCTCCCGTGATACCAGCGTAACCGAAGATGGCGTAGTCATTGGTTATAACACCAGTGATGGCGAACTGCTTGGCGCGTTGTCAATTGGTGATGACGGTAAATATCGTCAAATCATCAACGTCGCCGATGGTTCCGAAGCCCATGACGCCGTTACGGTTCGCCAGTTGCAGAATGCGATTGGTGCTGTAGCAACGACACCGTCCAAATACTTCCATGCTAATTCAACGGAAGAAGATTCACTGGCTGTCGGTGAAGACTCACTGGCAATGGGTGCGAAAACCATTGTTAATGGTGATGCCGGGATCGGTATTGGCCTGAACACTCTGGTGTTAACTGATGCAATCAACGGTATTGCTATCGGTAGCAACGCGAGTGCAAATCATGCAAACAGTATTGCGATGGGTAGTGGTTCCCAGACCACCCGTGGTGCGCAGACTGACTACACCGCCTACAACATGGACGCGCCGCAGAATTCTGTCGGTGAATTCTCTGTCGGCAGCGAAGACGGTCAACGTCAGATCACCAACGTCGCGGCTGGTTCAGCGGATACCGATGCGGTTAACGTAGGTCAGTTGAAAGTCACTGATGAGCGCGTAGCGCAAAATACCCAGAGCATTACTAACCTGAACAATCAGGTCACTAATCTGGATACTCGCGTTACTAATATCGAAAACGGTATTGGCGACATTGTCACCACCGGTAGCACCAAGTACTTCAAGACCAACACCGATGGCGTAGATGCCAACGCCCAGGGTAAAGATAGCGTTGCTATTGGTTCTGGTTCCATTGCTGCCGCTGACAACAGCGTCGCACTGGGTACCGGTTCCGTTGCAGATGAAGAAAATACAATCTCTGTAGGTTCTTCCACTAACCAACGCCGTATTACTAACGTTGCCGCAGGTAAAAATGCTACCGATGCTGTTAACGTTGCGCAGTTGAAGTCTTCTGAGGCGGGCGGCGTGCGTTACGACACCAAAGCTGATGGTTCTATCGACTATAGCAATATCACCCTCGGTGGCGGCAACGGCGGTACGACTCGTATCAGCAACGTCTCCGCTGGCGTCAACAACAACGACGCGGTGAACTACGCGCAGTTGAAGCAAAGCGTGCAGGAAACGAAGCAATACACCGATCAGCGGATGGTTGAGATGGATAACAAACTGTCTAAAACCGAAAGCAAGTTGAGTGGTGGTATCGCTTCTGCAATGGCAATGACCGGTCTGCCGCAGGCTTATACACCGGGTGCCAGCATGGCTTCTATTGGTGGCGGTACTTACAACGGTGAATCGGCAGTTGCTTTAGGTGTATCGATGGTGAGCGCCAATGGTCGTTGGGTCTACAAATTACAAGGTAGTACCAATAGCCAGGGTGAATACTCCGCCGCACTCGGTGCCGGTATTCAGTGGTAATGATCCATTAAGTTAGTGTGACTAAGGGCAAACGCCAAATTGCCTGATGCGCTACGCGCATCAGGCAAGATAAGGCGCTCTGGATCAACAACCTAAGGGCAATTCTCTGATGAGGATTGCCCTTTTCTTTACCAGACATCTCCCCCCACAAGAATTGGCCCTACCAATTCTTCGCTTATCTGACCTCTGGTTCACAATTTCCCAATTAAAACTCACATCAATGTTGCCAATACATAACATTTAGTTAACCATTCATTGTCATTATCCCTACACAACACAATTGGCAGTGCCACTTTTACACAACGTGTGACAAGGAGATGAGCAACAGACTCATTACACGATGTGCGTGGACTCCAGGAGACCTGCAATGAATCTCTGGCAACAAAACTACGATCCCGCCGGGAATATCTGGCTTTCCAGTCTGATAGCATCGCTTCCCATCCTGTTTTTCTTCTTTGCGCTGATTAAGCTCAAACTGAAAGGATACGTCGCCGCCTCGTGGACGGTGGCAATCGCCCTTGCCGTGGCTTTGCTGTTCTATAAAATGCCGGTCGCTAACGCGCTGGCCTCGGTGGTTTATGGCTTCTTCTATGGTTTGTGGCCCATCGCGTGGATCATTATTGCAGCAGTGTTCGTCTATAAGATCTCGGTGAAAACCGGGCAGTTTGACATCATTCGCTCGTCTATTCTTTCGATAACCCCTGACCAGCGTCTGCAAATGCTGATCGTCGGTTTCTGTTTCGGCGCTTTCCTTGAAGGAGCCGCAGGCTTTGGCGCACCGGTAGCAATTACCGCCGCATTGCTGGTCGGCCTGGGTTTTAAACCGCTGTACGCCGCCGGACTGTGCCTGATTGTTAACACCGCGCCAGTGGCATTTGGCGCGATGGGCATTCCAATCCTGGTTGCCGGACAAGTAACAGGCATCGACAGTTTTGAGATTGGCCAGATGGTGGGGCGTCAGCTACCGTTTATGACCATTATCGTGCTGTTCTGGATCATGGCGATTATGCACGGCTGGCGCGGTATCAAAGAGACGTGGCCTGCGGTCGTGGTTGCGGGCGGCTCGTTTGCCATCGCTCAGTACCTTAGCTCCAACTTCATTGGGCCGGAGCTGCCGGACATTATCTCTTCGCTGGTATCACTGCTCTGCCTGACGCTGTTCCTCAAACGCTGGCAACCAGTTCGCGTATTCCGCTTCGGTGACTTGGGGGCGTCACAGGTTGATATGACGCTGGCCCACACCGGTTACACCGCGGGTCAGGTGTTACGTGCCTGGACACCGTTCCTGTTCCTGACCGCTACCGTAACACTGTGGAGCATCCCGCCGTTTAAAGCCCTGTTCGCATCGGGTGGTGCGCTGTATGAGTGGGTGATCAACATTCCGGTGCCGTACCTCGATAAACTGGTTGCCCGTATGCCACCAGTGGTCAGCGAGGCTACAGCCTATGCCGCCGTGTTTAAGTTTGACTGGTTCTCTGCCACCGGCACCGCCATTCTGTTTGCTGCACTGCTCTCGATTGTCTGGCTGAAGATGAAACCGTCTGACGCTATCAGCACCTTCGTCAGCACGCTGAAAGAACTGGCTCTACCCATCTACTCCATCGGCATGGTGCTGGCGTTCGCCTTTATCTCGAACTATTCCGGACTGTCATCAACACTGGCACTGGCACTGGCGCACACCGGTCATGCATTCACCTTCTTCTCGCCGTTCCTCGGCTGGCTGGGGGTATTCCTGACCGGGTCGGATACCTCATCTAACGCCCTGTTCGCCGCGCTGCAAGCCACCGCAGCACAACAAATTGGCGTCTCTGATCTGTTGCTGGTTGCCGCCAATACCACCGGTGGCGTCACCGGTAAGATGATCTCCCCGCAATCTATCGCTATCGCCTGTGCGGCGGTAGGCCTGGTGGGCAAAGAGTCTGATTTGTTCCGCTTTACTGTCAAACACAGCCTGATCTTCACCTGTATGGTGGGCGTGATCACCACGCTTCAGGCTTATGTCTTAACGTGGATGATTCCTTAATGATTGTTTTACCCAGACGCCTGTCAGACGAGGTTGCCGATCGTGTGCGGGCGCTGATTGATGAAAAAAACCTGGAAGCGGGCATGAAGTTGCCCGCTGAGCGCCAACTGGCGATGCAACTCGGCGTATCACGTAATTCACTACGCGAGGCGCTGGCAAAACTGGTGAGCGAAGGCGTGCTGCTCAGTCGACGCGGCGGCGGGACGTTTATTCGCTGGCGTCATGACACATGGTCGGAGCAAAACATCGTCCAGCCGCTAAAAACGCTGATGGCCGATGATCCGGATTACAGTTTCGATATTCTGGAAGCCCGCTACGCCATTGAAGCCAGCACCGCATGGCATGCGGCAATGCGCGCCACACCTGGCGACAAAGAAAAGATTCAGCTTTGCTTTGAAGCAACGCTAAGTGAAGACCCGGATATCGCCTCACAAGCGGACGTTCGTTTTCATCTGGCGATTGCCGAAGCCTCACATAACATCGTGCTGCTGCAAACCATGCGCGGTTTCTTCGATGTCCTGCAATCCTCAGTGAAGCATAGCCGTCAGCGGATGTATCTGGTGCCACCGGTTTTTTCACAACTGACCGAACAACATCAGGCTGTCATTGACGCCATTTTTGCTGGTGATGCCGACGGGGCGCGTAAAGCAATGATGGCGCACCTTAGTTTTGTTCACACCACCATGAAACGATTCGATGAAGATCAGGCTCGCCACGCACGGATTACCCGCCTGCCCGGTGAGCATAATGAGCATTCGAGGGAGAAAAACGCATGATTATTTCCGCAGCCAGCGATTATCGCGCCGCAGCGCAACGCATTCTGCCGCCGTTCCTGTTCCACTATATGGATGGTGGTGCATATTCTGAATACACGCTGCGCCGCAACGTGGAAGATTTGTCAGAAGTGGCACTGCGCCAGCGTATTCTGAAAAACATGTCTGACTTAAGCCTGGAAACGACGCTGTTTAATGAGAAATTGTCGATGCCGGTAGCACTGGCACCGGTGGGTTTGTGTGGCATGTATGCGCGTCGTGGCGAAGTTCAGGCAGCCAAAGCGGCGGACGCGCATGGCATTCCGTTTACTCTCTCGACGGTTTCCGTTTGCCCGATTGAAGAAGTCGCGCCAGCCATCAAGCGCCCAATGTGGTTCCAGCTTTATGTACTGCGCGATCGCGGCTTTATGCGTAACGCGCTGGAGCGAGCAAAAGCAGCGGGTTGTTCGACGCTGGTTTTCACCGTGGATATGCCGACACCGGGCGCACGCTACCGTGATGCGCATTCAGGTATGAGCGGCCCAAATGCGGCAATGCGCCGCTACTTGCAGGCGGTGACGCATCCGCAATGGGCGTGGGATGTGGGCCTGAACGGTCGTCCACATGATTTAGGTAATATCTCAGCTTATCTCGGCAAACCGACCGGACTGGAAGATTACATCGGCTGGCTGGGGAATAACTTCGATCCGTCCATCTCATGGAAAGACCTTGAGTGGATCCGCGATTTCTGGGATGGCCCGATGGTGATCAAAGGGATCCTCGATCCGGAAGATGCGCGCGATGCAGTACGTTTTGGTGCTGATGGAATTGTGGTTTCTAACCACGGTGGCCGCCAGCTGGACGGTGTACTCTCTTCCGCTCGTGCGTTGCCCGCTATTGCAGATGCGGTGAAAGGTGATATCGCCATTCTGGCGGATAGCGGAATTCGTAACGGGCTTGATGTCGTGCGTATGATTGCGCTCGGTGCCGACACCGTACTGCTGGGTCGTGCTTTCCTGTATGCGCTGGCAACAGCGGGCCAGGCGGGTGTAGCTAACCTGCTAAATCTGATCGAGAAAGAGATGAAAGTGGCAATGACGCTGACTGGCGCGAAATCGATCAGTGAAATTACGCAAGATTCGCTGGTGCAGGGGCTGGGTAAAGAGTTGCCTACGGCACTGGCTCCGATGGCGAAAGGGAATGCGGCATAGTCGGGGGGGAGGGGAAAAGGCCGCACTGCTCACCAATTTTCTGCTATCCTGCCCCCGCACTAAGGGGGCAGTATGCTAAACATCGTACTTTACGAACCAGAAATTCCGCCAAATACTGGCAACATCATCCGTCTTTGCGCTAATACCGGCTTTCGTCTGCATATCATCGAACCGATGGGATTTGCCTGGGACGATAAGCGCCTGCGCCGCGCGGGGCTGGACTATCACGAGTTTACCGCCGTTACGCGTCATCATGACTTTCGCGCGTTCCTCGAAGCAGAAAATCCCCAGCGCCTGTTTGCCCTCACCACGAAAGGTACGCCTGCTCACAGCGCCGTAAGCTATCAGGATGGCGATTATCTGATGTTCGGCCCGGAAACACGCGGCCTGCCAGCGAGCATTCTTGATGCCCTGCCCGCTGAACAAAAAATTCGCATTCCGATGGTGCCGGACAGCCGCAGCATGAACCTGTCCAATGCGGTGTCAGTTGTGGTGTATGAAGCCTGGCGGCAGTTGGGGTATCCGGGAGCGGTGTTGAGAGATTAGTTACGTCGTGCCGGATAAGATGCGTTATGAACCGCATCACATCCGGCACGATCACAGGACATCAGATCCCATCCCCATACTCAAATGTATGGTTAATACCGTTGAAATGCTGGTCCATATCCATTGACGGTTTATCGCTATCCGGCTTGCCGACAATGCGTGCCGGAACACCAGCGGCGGTGGTATGCGGCGGCACCGGTTGCAGCACCACGGAACCTGCGCCAATCTTCGCGCCGCGCCCAACTTCAATATTGCCGAGAATCTTCGCGCCCGCGCCAATCATCACGCCTTCACGAATTTTCGGGTGACGGTCACCACCAGATTTACCCGTACCGCCAAGCGTCACAGATTGCAGAATCGATACGTCGTTTTCAATCACCGCCGTTTCACCAACGACGATGCCCGTGGCGTGGTCGAGCATAATGCCACGGCCAATTTTTGCTGCCGGGTGAATATCGACCTGGAACGTCACAGAAACCTGGTTTTGCAGAAAGATTGCCAGTGCGCGACGCCCCTGATTCCACAACCAGTGACCGATGCGATAGGCCTGCAAGGCATGAAAACCCTTCAGGTATAACAACGGGGTTGAGTATTTATCGACTGCCGGGTCGCGGGTACGCACCGCCTGAATATCACAGGCCGCAGAGGCGATCATTTCCGGGTCAGCGGCGTAGGCTTCTTCCACCACTTCACGGATAGCAATAGCAGGCATAATTGGCGATGACAGCTTGTTCGCCAGCATGTAGCTCAGTGCACTGCCAAGGTTTTCGTGTTTGAGTAGCGTCGCGTGGTAAAAACTGGCCAGCATTGGCTCACAGTCCGCCAGCGTTCTGGCTTCGGCTTTAATATTGTTCCAGACAATTTCCAGTTCTTCACACGACATTGCTTACTCCACACGATGAGATAATGACCGGCCCGTTCTGCGCGGGCCGGGTCATAGCGGTAACAAAGGTTCCCTGAGGTTAGTGGCTGCTGCGCTCGTCCTTGCGTGCACGACCTAATAACGTCAATGCTGCCTCGCGCGCGTTTTTTCCGCAATATAATACTTGATAAATTTCCTCGGTTATTGGCATTTCAACGCCGAAGCGATGCGCCAGTTCGCGGACTTCTTTCGTATTGCGGTAGCCTTCCACCACCTGACCAATCTTCTCCTGCGCGCTTTGAACATCCATGCCCTGACCGAGCATCATGCCAAAACGGCGGTTACGCGACTGGTTGTCGGTACAGGTAAGCACCAGATCCCCCAGCCCCGCCATGCCCATAAAGGTGGCAGGATCGGCACCCAGCGCCGCGCCAAGACGCGACATTTCAGCCAGCCCACGGGTGATCAGCGCCGTACGCGCATTCGCACCAAAACCGATACCGTCGGACATCCCCGCGCCAATGGCAATGACGTTTTTCACCGCGCCGCCAAGCTGCACGCCAATGAAATCCGGATTGCTGTAAACGCGGAAACTTTTGCCGCAGTGCAGCAGCTGCTGGAGATCATCGGCAAAGGTCTGATCGGTCGAGGCCAGCGAAATAGCTGTCGGAAAACCTGCCGCCAGTTCTTTCGCAAACGTTGGGCCAGAGATAACCGCCAGCGGAATTTGATCGCCTAACGCCTCGCGCGCCACGTCCTGTAACAGACGCCCGGTTTCCGCTTCCAGCCCTTTGGTCGCCCACACCAGACGCGCATCAGGACGCATCAGCGGTTTAATCTGGCGCAGCACTTCACCAAAGACATGGCTGGGTACGACGACGAGAATATTACGGCTGGCTGCCAGCGCAGTGGCGAGATCGCTTTCAAGATGGAGCGTATCGGGAAAAGGCACATCGGGGAGAAACGCGGCGTTACAGCGGTCGCGTTCAAGCGTTGCGATATGTTCAGGGTCATGGCCCCAGAGGACAACCTCGTGGCCATTTCTTGCCAGGGTAATGGCAAGAGCGGTGTGCCGTACGAGCCGGCACCGATCACAGTCATTGAAGCATTACGTTGGTTCATCAGGCATCCTGATGTTCTTCAGTACCTTCGCCAGCCTGCTGCTGCAAATAGTTCATGAACAGCGCATCGAAGTTAACCGGCGCAAGGTTCAGTTGCGGGAATGTACCGCGGGATACCATGCTGGTGATGCACTCACGAGCATACGGGAACAGAATGTTCGGGCAGTATGCGCCCAGGCAATGTGCCATCTGGGTGCCTTCGATACCCGCGATGGAGAAAATACCGCCCTGCTGAACTTCACACAGGAACGCGGTTTCTTCGCCCAGGGAGGCCGTTACGGTAACACGCAGTACCACTTCGTATACGTCATCTGCCAGTTGGGAAGATGCCGTATCCAGATCAAGTTTAACTTCTGGTTGCCAATCTTTCTGGAAAACGTGCGGCGCGTTCGGCGCTTCGAAAGAGATATCCTTGGTATAAATACGTTGGATCTGGAAAGTCATTTCAGTGTTGTTTTGTTCTGACATGTGTAGAAAACCCTTAAGTGTTGTCCTTAAATACTGCGCAATGTAATGCCAACGTTCACACGTTATTTCAGCAGGGGATCCAGTCCACCACGTGCATCCAATGCATACAAGTCATCACAGCCGCCAATGTGCTGTGCGTCAATAAAAATCTGGGGAACCGTGGTGCGACCGCTGCGTTTGATCATCTCTTCACGCTTGGCGGCATTGCCATCGATCGGCAACTCCTGAAAACTCACGCCCTTGCTGCTCAGCAGTGCTTTTGCACGATGGCAATACGGGCAGGTTTCTTTGGTATAGATTTCAACATTGGCCATAATTTAGCTCCTGTTTTTTTACCCTGAAATTTCATGTTGCAGGGCGGCTGCAAAATGGAGTGTCCCCAGAAGCTTATAACAATAAGTCGCTGGGGGCCTAATTGCAGCTAACGGCCTGCATCATGAAAGACGACAGGTAAATTATTTGCCGCGCACCAGAGGCAAGTTTTCGCCAGCCCAGCCAGCAACGCCCTCTTTCAGCACGAATACTTGCGCAAAACCAGCTTTCGTCAGCGCGTTTGCAGGCTCCTGGCACTGCATGCCAGAACCGTCTACCACGATAACCGGTTTGTCTTTGTGCTTCTCAAGCTCACCAACATTGTTGGCTTTGATTTCGCTCGGCAACAGATTGATAGAACCTGCGATATGGCCTTTACGGAAGTCATCACGCTGACGTAAATCCACAACCACAGCGTCTTCTTTGTTGATCAGACGCGTAGCTTCACCACGAGTAATCACCTTCACTTTCGAGGTCAGGCTCTTAAACGTAGTCACAAGAACCGCCACCAGTAACGCGATCCAGGCGATACTCAGTATGGGATGACGGCCAACAAATTGCATAATTTCTTGCATGGGGGGTAACAACTCCCGACGTAGTGATTAAAAAAACCAGGAAAGGAGTATACCTGCGCGGTGCGGCAAATACAGCCAGCGCGTTAACTGGAATGCAATTTTGCGGGGCACGACGAAAAAAAAGCGCAAATCTGGCATCGGCTTGCCGCGAGCGGTCGTATATTTTGATCTTCAGAGGCTATTTTATCGATTCAGCTGTAGTAAAATTACGCAAATTTTGACTCTTGAGTATGAGGTTGTCGCAATGTCGGTTTCTAAAAAACCTATGGTACTGGTGATTCTGGATGGCTATGGCTATCGTGAAGAACAGCAGGATAACGCCATTTTTAGTGCTAAAACCCCGGTAATGGATGCACTGTGGGCCAATCGTCCGCATACCCTGATCGACGCTTCCGGTCTGGAAGTCGGTCTGCCTGACCGTCAGATGGGTAACTCCGAAGTAGGCCACGTTAACCTGGGTGCCGGCCGCATCGTGTATCAGGACCTGACTCGTCTGGACGTTGAAATCAAAGATCGCGCTTTCTTTGCTAATCCAGTGCTGACTGGCGCGGTAGATAAAGCGAAAAACGCAGGTAAAGCAGTACACATTATGGGTCTGCTCTCCGCAGGCGGCGTACACAGCCACGAAGATCACATCATGGCGATGGTAGAACTGGCAGCTGAACGCGGCGCAGAAAAAATCTACCTGCACGCATTCCTTGACGGTCGCGACACCCCGCCGCGCAGTGCTGAATCCTCGCTGAAAAAATTTGAAGAGAAATTTGCTGCGCAGGGTAAAGGCCGCGTAGCGTCCATCATTGGTCGTTACTACGCGATGGACCGCGATAACCGTTGGGATCGCGTTGAAAAAGCCTATGACCTGCTGACTCTGGCGCAGGGTGAGTTCCAGGCCGATACTGCCGTTGCTGGTTTGCAGGCAGCTTATGCTCGCGACGAAAACGACGAGTTCGTGAAAGCGACCGTTATTCGTGCAGAAGGTCAGCCAGATGCGGCAATGGAAGACGGCGATGCGCTGATTTTCATGAACTTCCGTGCTGACCGCGCGCGCGAAATCACTCGTGCATTCGTAAACGCAGATTTCGACGGCTTCGCGCGTAAGAAAGTGGTTAACGTCGATTTCGTGATGCTGACCGAATACGCCGCTGACATCAAAACTGCGGTTGCTTACCCACCCGCTTCCCTGGTTAACACCTTCGGCGAGTGGATGGCGAAAAACGACAAAACTCAGTTGCGTATTTCCGAAACCGAAAAATATGCCCACGTTACTTTCTTCTTCAACGGTGGCGTAGAAGAGTCGTTCAAAGGCGAAGATCGCATTCTGATCAACTCACCGAAAGTGGCTACCTACGATCTGCAACCGGAAATGAGCTCCGCAGAGCTGACCGAAAAACTGGTTGCGGCCATCAAGAGCGGCAAATACGACACCATTATCTGTAACTATCCGAACGGTGACATGGTAGGTCACACCGGGGTGATGGAAGCGGCGGTTAAAGCGGTTGAAGCACTGGATCACTGCGTGGAAGAAGTCGCGAAAGCGGTTGAGTCCGTGGGTGGACAACTGCTGATCACCGCTGACCACGGTAACGCTGAACAGATGCGCGATCCGGCAACGGGTCAGGCACACACGGCACACACCAACCTGCCAGTTCCGCTGATTTACGTTGGTGATAAGAACGTGAAAGCGGTTGCAGGCGGCAAACTTTCTGACATCGCGCCGACCATGTTGTCGCTGATGGGTATGGAAATCCCGCAAGAGATGACTGGTAAGCCGCTGTTCATCGTGGAATAATCCCTCCCCATGAGGGGAAAGGCGATTAATACCATGACACGGGCCGTGAAACCGCGCAGGTTTGCAATCAGGCCCATCATCTACGCCAGCGTTCTTAGCGCTGGCGTATTGTTGTGCGCCTTTTCCGCCCATGCGGATGAGCGTGACCAACTCAAATCTATTCAGGCCGATATCGCCGCGAAAGAGCGCGCGGTACGCCAAAAGCAACAACAACGCGCAAGCCTGCTCGCACAATTGAAAAAGCAGGAAGAAGCGATCTCTGAAGCCACCCGTAAGCTGCGCGAAACGCAAAACACGCTCAATCAACTCAATAAACAGATTGATGAGATGAACGCGTCGATTGCCAAACTGGAGCAGCAAAAAGCCGCCCAGGAGCGCAGCCTCGCCGCACAACTGGATGCCGCATTCCGTCAGGGCGAACATACCGGTATTCAGCTGATTCTCAGCGGTGAAGAAAGCCAGCGTGGACAGCGTTTACAGGCTTATTTCGGCTATCTCAACCAGGCGCGACAAGAAACCATTGCCCAGTTGAAGCAAACGCGTGAAGAAGTCGCCATGCAGCGTGCTGAACTGGAAGAGAAACAAAGCGAGCAACAAACGCTGTTATATGAACAGCGCGCCCAACAGGCGAAACTGACTCAGGCTCTGAATGAGCGTAAAAAGACGCTGGCGGGGCTGGAATCTTCCATCCAGCAAGGTCAGCAGCAGCTAAGTGAACTGCGTGCCAACGAATCCCGTCTGCGTAACAGCATTGCCCGTGCGGAAGCCGCGGCGAAAGCGCGTGCAGAACGAGAAGCACGTGAGGCCCAGGCGGTTCGCGACCGC
>ERZ779746.478-NODE-478-length-20688-cov-2.527165_pt1 | contig 20688 bp, 21 predicted proteins | sample MGYA00511888_ERZ779746 | MGnify/ENA primary metagenome ERZ779746 (study PRJEB29588, sample SAMEA1964695) | human gut metagenome | biome: human gut; feature: human-associated habitat; material: faeces | place: Denmark | collected 2008/2010 ... | reverse complement strand
AAAAAACAATAAGAAATGTTAAAAATATTAAATAATAAAATAAAAAATAGTAAAATAATAATAATTTTTTTAGTAAAAGTTTTCATGAAAATCCTCCTTATATAAAAAATATGGTATTAATTTTAATTTTTGGGGTGGTATAATTTTGGAACCATCTGATAAAAAGCCTAGGGCAGTAAAGTTTTCCAATTCTTGAGTAAAAAATTTTGTGTCATAGATAAAATCTGTTTGAGTAGATGTACTAATGGTTTCCGAAATGTTAGAATTTTTAGAATTCAACGAATTAGTTAAATAACTAAATACTGTTTTTTGTGCATTTTCAGAAATTGAATGAGAAGATTTTTCTTTATCCTCTTTACCAATTTGCTTTTGTATATCTTCTATTGTAAAAATGTCGTCAGATCTAAACCATAATTTATTTATTAAATTTTGAATAATCATTTTTACAGTAGCTTGATTATTAATGGTATTAAGAAGAGATGTATAGCTTTGTGTTGCCAGAATGTTAATGCATTTTGCTTCCCTACTTTGAGAAAAAAAGTTGCTGTCTGTTTCCGTACAGTATTCATGATATTCGTCAGAAATAAATGCAACACTTCTATTAGAAATTTGAAAATTATTTGCTAGCCTCATCATGACTTCTGATTGGAAATCTAATTTTAAATATGCTGATATTATTTTAGACAAAATTGCATATTCACTGATATTCATATTTAAAACAACTATTTTTCCATTTTCCAAAACATCTTGAAAACCTAAAAAATTAAGTTCCTCTAATGGTGGAGAAAAGGTTTTTAAAATATCATACTCTCCAATAAAACTATTAGTAATGCGTGTTATTTCTGATTTTATAATAGATAAAGTACGAGGGTCTAAATTTAGAAATTCTTTTTCGAAAAAGGTTATGGAAGAAAGTAAATCATAGGTTTCGGTATGATTATAATAATTATTATTAAATTTTTCTCTTAAAATTTTTAACTTATCCAGATAATAATCATTAACCATAATTATTTTATGTAGTTCATCAAAAGTTACATAACCATCATTATAAAGCCTGCATAATTTTATTGCTTCTGCTAAAACCTGCTCAGCTTTGTCTAACCAAAAAGATTCTGTATTATTTTTAGAAAACAGCAAAAGAATCGTTTTTAATCTATTTGCTAAGACAGAAGGCTTTAAGTTTGGCTTGTGTAAAGGGTTATATTTGTAATTTCCATTTAGTTCAATTATAATTAAATCCTCTTCTCTATTATATATTTTGCAAAATTTTTTAACCTGTTTGTAGTAATTACCTTTAACGTCTAAAATAAGCATTCCAATCTTTTTTTCGAAATTATTGGACTTATATTTAATTAGTTGTTGTGTAAAAGGATACATTGCACTACTTGTTTTTCCAGTACCTATCGTTCCAGTTACTAAAATGTTTTGGTAAAGACTTTTTTCAGGTAGAAATATTTTCTCATCTGTAAAAATATTTTTTCCTATAAAAAGAGAGAGTTCGTTGGAATTAACAGAGGATATATGTTTGGGATGCTTAATCTTTTTAGAAAAAGTTTTTATAAATGGACGGATAAATAATGAAAAAAATGAACTAGAAAGAATAATGGATGAAAAAATATATGAGATTACAAATAAAATTTTTATGTATTTCCAAATCAAAGGTTGTTCTATACAAATGTCGAATGGATGTAACCCGTATTCAATAATAATTGTAGATGATGTAAAAATAGGATAGAAGATTTTTAGACCAAACAAACAGGAAATAGAAGATAAAAATAAAACGAAAATAAAGTGTGCAATAAAAATCACCTCCATTATTTGATTTTAATATTTAATTTAGAACCTTGCAAATTGTGGGAAATATTAATGTCGAAGAAATTGTAAATTGAGTAAAAAACAATAAAAAGATTAAAAATAAAGATAATAAAAAAATAGTCTATTAATTTTAAAATATAATATCACCTCCCAGTTTTTACCATAATACAACATTTTTGAAAATTTGTCTATACTTTTTGTAAAAAATTGTATTGATATTTGTTTTTCTTTTTGCTATACTTAATAAATAGAATCAGAACAAAAAGAAAGAGTGATAAATTTGAAGGAAAAAAACACAAAAGAAATAAACGAAATAAAATTTAAAAAGAAAAAAAAGGGAATTGGTAAGAAGATTTTACTTATTATAATATTTATATTACTAGCGATTGGAGTGATTTTTGGTTATAAGGTTTATAAAAATGGAGGAGGAACAAAAGGACTATTGATGACTGCTATAGGGCATGATAAAGATACGGTTTTATCATTAGACAAAATGTATTGCCTAATTTTAGGGAAAAGTCAAAATTTGACAGATACTTTAATATTAGCTTCATATGACCCGAAAGATCAATCAGCTGCTATGTTGTCAATACCAAGAGATACATTTATAGGGGATTATAAGTCAAGTGCAACTGCCTGGGATAAAATAAATTCTGTATATCAAACAGAAAATGGACCACAAAAGGTAATGAAATATGTGAGCAATCTTACGGGAATAGATGTTAAATATTATCTAATGGTTGATACAGAAGCATTAAAGGTTTTAGTAGATGAAATAGACGGCGTAACTTTTAATGTCCCAATTGATATGAATTATGATGATTCAAGCCAGGACTTACATATACATTTAGAGGCAGGTGAACAACTATTAGATGGCGATAAAGCAGAACAGGTTGTTAGATTTAGACATAATAATAATGGTAGTACATACCCAAGTGAGTATGGACAAGAAGATATAGGAAGAATGAAGACACAAAGAGCATTTTTAACAGCTTTAGCAAAAAAAATGTTAAGTTGGAAAAGTGTAACAAAAATAAATGGTATATTAGACATTGCACAAAAATATGTAGAAACAAACTTGGATTTTAATGCAATAAAAGATTATATACCATATGCAGTGGAATTTGATATAAACAATTTGAAAACAGCAGCTTTACCAGGAGTACCAGAGTATGCAAATGTTGTATGGATATATAGCAGTGATAAAGAGGAGACAAAGAAAGTAGTAAATAAGCTATTTTTCAATATAGATGAGGAAAATTCTCAGATTAGCAGTGAAGAAAGAAGTAATATAAAAATAGAAGTATTAAATGGAACAGGCGATAAAGATGAATTTGAAAAAATTATAGATAGAATAGAAACTGCAGGATACAAAGTAAAAAATACAGGAGAGACCTCAAAAACAACTAGGACAACAATAATAAATAGAAATTCAATATCTGAAACTGCAATATCAGAAATAAAAAATGCTATTAAAATAGGAAATATATCAACAGGAAATTATTCAGAAAATATAGATATAACTATCATTTTAGGTAAAGATAGTATAGAGAAGTTAGAAGATTAAGCTTCTAACTTCTCCTAAAAATTGCAAAAAATATAAATATTACAAGTAAGATTAAACCAAGTCTAAAAATAATTAAAACAAAGTTAACAATATCAACATTAGTTTCAGCAATTAATTCAGATGTATAAATTATTCCATCAATATCATAGGTAATTTTTCCAATTGTGCTTCCTCCTTTTATTGGAGCAACAAGTGGAGTATCTAATTCTAATTTAGGTTCTAAATTGTTAATATCAAAATTATTTTCCAAAAATACATTAATATCGTTTTTAACTAAGATATTTAAATTTTTAGTATCTTCGGTAGCACCTAATACACTAACTTTTGTAACAACTGAATTAGCTTTTTTTATATTCTTATACGAATAATTACTAAAACCATATTCAAAAAGTTTTTTACAATCTAAAAATTTAGGTACTAAACTTCCGTTGGTATCTTCTGCACCAAGAATAACAGCTATTAATTCTAAATCATCTTTTTTTGCAGTGGCTATTATGCAATCCTTTGCCGGATTAGTATAACCAGTTTTTAATCCAGTTGCATATGGATAATAATAATCATCTGGTGAATGGTGGGATAATAGTAGATTTGTGTTATAAAAAATTCTATTATCACTATTATATTTATCTGTTTTAGGTAGGTTATATACAGTTTTTTGAACAATATCTTTTATCGTTTGAAATTGCATAGCATGCTTAGCAATAAGCGAAAGATCATAAGCAGTCGAATAATGATTTTCATCATGAATACCACTAGGATTTTTGAAATTTGTATTTTCACAACCTATTTCTTTAGCTTTAGAATTCATCATATTGGCAAAATTTGCTATAGAGCCACCAACATGTTCTGCAAGCACATTTGCAGCATCATTAGCAGATGGAATTAATAATACATGCAATAATTGCTCTATTGTTAATTTCTCACCTTTTTGCAAATATGCAGTGGAATAACCAGCCGGTACAGAATCAACGGCACTGTTACTTACGGTGGCAACATCAGTTAGTTGGCATTTTTCTAATACCAAAATTGCGGTCATAAGCTTGGTGGTACTTGCAGGATACATCATTTTATTTAAATTCTTTTCAAATAATATTTTACCGGTTGAATATTCCATAAGAACGCATACTGGAGCTGATATATTGATTTCTGCAGCGTTACAAAATTTATTAATTGATAAAATATTAAAAATAATTATTAAAAAGCAAATAATTTTTTTTATACGTCTCATATAAACTCCTCTAATATAACTATATATTAAGTGTCTGAAAAATTCAATACTAAAATTAAACAAAAAAGGAATGATTTAATTGAAAAAAATAAATAATAATATCAAAATAATTATTATAATTGGAATAGCAACTTTAACTATATTTGTTGTAATAGTACTAAAGAAGATTGAAGAAAACAACTATAATAATTACAATTATGAGGAATATTTTGGAGAGCAAGAGAATAAAATAGTAGAAGAGAAAAAAACAATTGTTGTTCATATTACAGGTGAAGTAAATAAACCAGGAGTTATAGAGTTGGAAGAAGGAAAAAGGATTATAGATGCAATAAAAACAGCGGGAGGAGCAACTTCAAAAGCAAATTTAACTCAAATTAATTTAGCTTATGTCTTAAAAGATGGTATGAAGATATATATTCCAAATATTGAAGATAAAAATATAGAATATATTACAACAAACATCGGTGATAGTGATGATAAAGAAAAAATTAATATAAATCTCGCAAACGAAAAAGATTTACAAAAGTTGCCAGGAATAGGAACATCAACTGCAAAAAAAATAATTAAATATAGGGAGGAAAACGGGGAATTCAAAAATATAGAAGATATAAAAAATGTTAAAGGCATAGGAGAATCCAAATATGAAGAAATAAAGGAAAAAATAGAAATATAAAAAAATAATAACAAGGATAAATTTTTTCATAAGTATTGACAAAAGGGGATAATAGGGGTATACTTAGTAAGTAAGTAAAAATATCGCGGGGTGGAGCAGTTGGCAGCTCGTTGGGCTCATAAAAATGAGATTACGAGAATGACAATAGCTTAGCATTTCGGGATTTTTTTGTTATAGTGCTTGACACTGTAAGAATTGCTAAAAAGAAATACGAAGAATTTAATAGAATTAAAACGAAATAAAAAGAATTAAAATATAAAAAATTTATAAAAAAATTAGGGATAAATTAGGGATAAGTCAAAAATAAAAAAAACAAAATTAGGGAAAACTTTTTTCTTACTCTCTCTAGCGAAACAGAGAAAGTAAATTTAAGATAAAAGTTTCCCTCTTTTTTTATCCCTAAAAAAATTAGGGACAAAATAACACAAAATAGCTTTTCCCTATTTTTGTTTTTTTCAAAGGTGGTGGTAAAATGTTTTGGTTAGGATTAACCTGTGGACTTGTATTAGGTGCTAATATAAGTCTTTTTTTATATGCGATGATAATTATAGGAAAACAAAGTGAAAGGAAGATAAATAATGACAAAAACTAATTTAGAATATTTAATAAAAAATACAGATTTTTTTTCAAATGAGAGTATTTTGAAAAATACACTTGCAATTAGTGAAACTGAATTAAAGTCAATAATAAGTAATGAACTAAAAAATATGGAAAATAGTGAAATTGACAATTTTATTTCTTCTCTATTAGATATTTATAAAATTGAAATTTTACATCAAGATAAAAAAGCATATAGGAATATAATTCAAGAAGTACAAAAAGAAGATATAAATTATATAATAGATCATAAACACCCTAGAGGTAGATTTATAACTGTCTTAGATGATGGAATGGCAATGTATGTTTCCACAATTAGTGATCTATCTGTGGAATACTACACATCTAAAAATGAAATGATTGCAGATATAATTTTAAAACAATGTTTTAATGTTAAATATGATTCAAAACAAAATAATATTACTATTAATACAACTGTAAAATCAGCAGATTATGTATTTAATAAAAATATTCTTAAATATATAAAAAACAATTTAGAAGATATCACAAAAGAAATACTAAAAAGAAATGTATTATTAACATATAAAAATCAAAATAATTATGATTTGTTCAAAGAATATTTACAAAATACAGTTAAAAATATATTTTATCCTCAAACAAGAGAAATGCCAAAAAATATAAAAATTGGAGATATGTTACAAACTAAATATTGTGATACTGCTACAGTAATAGATATTGATATAGACAATAAAACATTAAAGCTAGATAAAGAAGTACAAAATGATATTACAGTATTTACAGATGTAATAAGCTATAAAAATGAAAATATTATAACAAAAATTATATCTCCACAAGAAGATATAGAAATGGAGGTATAAATGAATACTCGTTGTTTTGCATATAAAAAAATGGATCTTGTTTTGCATTAAAAGAAATGTATTGTAAAAAAGAACATTGTAGTTTTTATAAAGATAGAAATAAAGCAAAAAAAGAATTTTTAAAAGATTATGATAAGTGCAAAGAAAAAATAAATAATGATATATCAAAGCATTTTAAGAACTTGTAGTTCTTATTTTTTTGCTCCAAAGGAGGTTGATTTAATTGATTTTAGCAAGTCTTTTAGCTAGTAGCAAATATATTATTGTGAATAAAGATTTAATACAAATATTAGGGCTAAACGAAGCTATTATTTTAGGAGAATTATGTAGTGAATATTCTTATTGGGCCAATATTAATAAATTAGAAGATAATGAGTATTTTTATTCTACAAGAGATAATATTCAAAAAAATACAGGAATTACTCCACATTTTCAAAGACTAGCAATGAAAAAACTAGAAGAAAAAGGAATAATATATACAAAGAAAAAAGGAATACCATGTAAAACATATTACAAAATTGATGAAGTTAAAGTAATAGAATATCTAAAAAAGGCTCAATTATTCCCAGAAAATTCAGTGGTTGATGAGATGAATGTCAAGACATTAACAGAAAAAACAACAAGCACACAACAAGAAGAACAGCAAGACATCAATGATGTTGATATAAATAATAATAATATAAATAATAAAAAAAATAATAAAGAAGAACACACACACGAAGAAATAGCAGAAAGCAAAAAACAATTTGCAGAAAAAGTCTTTATGACACAGACCGAATATGATGACTTACTAAAACAATATGGTACTGAACTAACTAAACAACTTATTGAACAATTAAATTTGTATAAACAAGCTAAAGGAGAAAAATACGATAATGATTATGCAGCTATACTGCGATGGGTAACTACTAGAATAAGAGAAATGGAAAAAGCAGAACAAAATTATAATAATTTTAAAAATAAACAAAAATCACAAACGAAACAATGCACTAATTATGAGCAAAGAGAGTATTCGCCAGATTTTTTGAATAATCTTTTTTGTAATCTTGATAAAAATTAATTGGAGGTAAATAAAAAAATGAAAAATATATTTAAAAAATATTATGAAATGTCAAACGATACCAAAGAAATGTTGGCAGAATTATATATGATTCATGAACTTGAAAACTTGATACCAGAGTATGAAAATCTTGATATATCAAGTATGAAAGATGAGGAAACCATAGTAAAAATTGCAATAGAATGTTGGTATTATAGTAATATTGATGGTGGAGAAATAATTAGAAGAATTTTGGAAATTTTAAACTGTAGAGATATTACTATTGAAGATTTAGACAATATTGATACAGAATATTTAATTGATTTAATTACAGAGGAAAAAACAGATTTTAAGGAAGATCCTAATAAAAATATTATATTATCAGAGTTTGTATATAAAAGTTACAAGTGTGCATTTTTTAAAGATGGTTCAAGATTAATACTTACATTTGAAAGAAATAATTATGTTGAAGTATGTATTTTCAACACATTTGAGGAAATTCTATGTTTTGTTATTGATAATAAATTAGATTTGAAGAAAATACCTATTGAACAGTAATACATATAAAAAAATACAAAAATATTTGTATAATTATAAAAACATAGATAAGACTATAAATGCTATAAAACTTGATATGATAAATTATAATAATCTAGGCTACAATAATTGGCTTAGAGCTATATCTAATAATGGCAAAACATTAGAAGATAAAGTTATTGACTTTGAAAATAATCGTAAAATATTAAAATTACAAAAGTGGAAAAAGCTAATTAGTGAAATACTAGAGTATTATAAAAAAGCTGATAAAATAAAATATCAATATGTTTGTTTAAAATATTTTGAAAATAAAAGTATTGAAGAAATACAAACTCAGTTAAAATTGAATAAGAAAGAACAAAGAGATATGCAAACAGTCATACTGCAGCATATCTTTTTATATTCAGTTAGAAAAAAATTATTAAAACATGAATAATAGATAGGAGAAATTATGGGAAGATATATTATAAAAATATGGGAAACAAAAGAAGATAGAAATCAAGGAATTTCAGATATAATTGAAACAGATTTACTTAATATTCAAAAAGCTATTGAAAAAGCAAAGAAATTAAAAGAAAAACAAAATTATACTTCACTAGAAGTTCAAGACTTAAAAGAAACAGTTACATATTATTCTTTCACTCCAGAAGGAGAAAAAACTTTTGAAAACGAAATAGAAAAAGCTAAAATCCAGGAAAAAATAAACAAGTATGCAAAGCTAGTCTATAATAATGAACTTCAAGATAATGGCGAAGATGTATCAGGATTAGTAGTAAATGTAATTAAACATTTAAAAGGAATAAATAAATATTTTGAAACAAATGAGTCAGGATTAAGCCAAGAAGAAATTGATAATATTATCGAAGAAACAAATTATTTAATAAAAGAATTAGAACGAAATTATGATAATGAAGATTATATTTCATTATATACAAATCCTATGTCAGATTTCTATAGTGTAAATGAAAATATTAAAGATATATTAGAGGATTTATTTGATTATTACGAAGATAAACTTGAAAGAATGAAATTTGGAGAATCAAATATTAAAGATATAGTGGATTATTATTTTGATACTAATGGTATTAAAAATTTAATGGATTACGGAGCTGACAGAGATGGAGAGGTTATGCCTACTATTTCAAGTATGTACGAAACTATATTAGAAAATTTAAAAATTGAATATTCAAATATTTTTTCAAATGATGTAAGTAGTGGTAAATATACAACAATAGTTGAATTTGATGAAAAACACAAAGTACAAATAGACACAAAGTCCAGATATGGATCTGAAGATATATATGACAATATTCAAAGTATAAATGACACCTATAAAAAATATTTAAAGGAAAAAGAATTTGAAAAAATACAAAAAATTAAAGAATTTAATTTAAAAGAAATTATGGCAAATCATTATTCATTTAATAACTTTGAAAAAGTGGCAGATCCAAATGAATACAAGACGATAAATAAAAAGGCACTTTTTGCAAGTATGTATGAAAATATCTTGAAAAAAATAAATATAGATATTGCATTTGTTACTATTGATGAACTCAATAAAAATAAATATAAAACAACAGTAGTTTTTCCAAATGGACATTCAGATTTTTATTATTCGAGTGATTTATGTAGTAAAGAAACAGCAATAAAAAATATTGAAAATATGAGAGATTCCTATATTAAAATGCAACAAGAAATGGAGCAAAATGAACAAGATATGGAAATGGAATAAAAAATTTTGAAAATGGGCTGAAAATAAAAAATTAACATGTTAATATTAAATTAAGAGGAGGAATAAGTGGAACAAGTACATGACATTAAAGAGGCTGTAGCATTATATGATAAAGGTTTATCAAATTTAATTGGTAATGCTACTGAATGGAACGAATTTTTAAAATTCAATTCTAAATTCTACAAATATAAATTCCACGAAAATTTATTACTATATGCTCAAGATAAAAATATAACAGCTTGTGCAACATTTGATGAATGGAAAAAAGTTGGTAGATATGTTAAACCAAAGCCTTACTCAAAAACATTGAAAATAATATATCAACAAAATGGTAGATTATATTTAAAATCTGTATTTGATATAAGTTCAACAAATAGTAAATATAATATAGATTTTAAACTATGGGAAACAACAGAAACAGAAACTATAAATATTCTCTTAAATAAATTAGATATATATTTAGGCAATACAGAAGGTAAATTAAGCAACATTATATCTAGTTATTTAAGTAATGTGATAGTGAACAATGAACTAACTGAAACATTAGAATTATCAAAAGAGCAAATATATAATGATGAATTTTTAAGTGTTTTTTTTGAAAGTGTAATAACAATAGTCATGAATAGATGTGGTGCAGAATATGAGCCAAATTTAGATAAATTTGAAAATATTAATGATTTGCAAATATTAAAAAAACTAGGGTACATAGTAAACAAGTGTAGTTATGACTTAATTAGAATTGTAGAATTAGAAATTAAAGAAAGATTAAAAAAACAAGAATGGGAGGAATTGTTTAATGAAAGAAATAATATTAAAGAAAATGACCAAAACATTAGAGGAAACAAGACCAGTGAAATATCAAGAATTGATAATGACAGGGACAATAAACGAGATACTGGAGAATTATTCACAAGAAATAGCAAATCAAGAGAAACAAATAGAAAAACAATTAAGAATAAAGTATCAAAAACCAGATACAGACGAGTTTATCGCACTAGCACAATACGAAAATATGATACGCAGCTTGAAAATGGAACTAATGAACAACATGGTAGAAGAAAAAGTAAAAGAAATGTAAGTTATGAAGATGGAGTAGTACAAACTACTCTTTTTAATTTACCACAAGTCAATGAAGAATTAAAAAAGCAAACACCAGTAGAAAGCACTTTTTCAGGTTATAAAGTTGGAGATCTAGTTTATTTAGAAAATGATAATCCTCAATATATTAGAAAAATTGATGTTGAAAAAAATCAAGTTTTAGTTAGTATAAATCCTAATATTGATGTGGTATTACAGAGATATTCTATACCAGATTTTGAAGATAAATTATATAATAATTCATTAAATGAAAAAGTTATAGAGGAAAATAAGCAAATAGATTTAGAAAAGTTAGCAGAAATAACAGATATAAATCCTCTTATAGAAAATGATGAAATTGTACACACTCCTCCCCCACCTGCATTATTCAAAATTTCTGATGAATTGAAAAAAGATAGTATAGGTTTGAAAAAGAAATATGAAGAAAACATAACAGCAATAAAATTGTTAAAACAGCTAGAACAAGAAGATAGAGAGGCAACAGATGAAGAAAAAAATATACTTGCAAAATATAATGGTTGGGGTGGTCTTTCTAAAGCATTTGAAGAAAGTTCAGAACAATATTATGAACTACAAGAATTATTAACTCCAGAGGAATTTAATAGTAGCAGAGAAAGTGCATTAACTTCTTTTTATACAGAGCCATATATTATAGATTTTATGTATAAAGCTATACAAAGATTTGGAATAAATGGTAAATGTAGGATTTTAGATCCCTCTGCTGGCGTGGGGAATTTTTTAGGTAGAATACCTACAGAACTTGAAAACAGTAAAATAACTGCTATTGAAAAAGATAATCTAACAGGAAGATTACTAAAAAAGATATATACAAATGCAGATATTCAAGTAAAAGGTTATGAAGATACAAAATTAAATAATAATTATTACGATCTTGCTATAAGTAATATTCCTTTTGGTGATTATGGTGTTTTTGATAGAAGTTATGATAATAGTTTAAAAATACACGATTATTTTTTTGAAAAGACTATTGATAAAGTAAAACCGGGTGGAATTGTAGCATTTATAACAAGTAGGTTTACCCTTGACAAACAAGATAGTAAAGTAAGAGAATATATTGAACAAAAAGCAAATTTCATAGGTGCAGTAAGATTACCCAATACGGCATTTAAGAAAATTGCAAATACTGAAGCAATATCTGACATTATATTTTTACAGAAAAAAGGAAAAGAATTAGAATATAAAGAAAATTGGATTGATACTTTTGAAATAAGAGATGGAATACATATAAACGATTATTTTACAAATAAAAGATACATGATTAAAGGAAATATAGATTTTTCTACAAATCAATATGGAGAAACATTAGACATTGTGCCAAGTGGAGATCTAAAAGAACAATTAGATGAAACATTAAAAATGTTGCCTAGTAATATTGTTGATATGCAAGAATTAGGACAGGTATATATTGAAGAAAACGGAGAATCAATACCTGTAGGAGAACAGTATAACAATATAAAAGATTATACTTATACTGAAATAAACGGAAAAATTTATTTCAGAATTAATGACTATCTATATGAGCAAAATAAAAGTCAAACAGTCCTTGAAAGAATAAGAGGACTTATAAGAGTTAAAACAGCATTGAGAAATTTAATAGATATTGAAAATAAGGATGTCTCAGATGTAGAGATAATTCCTTTTCAAGTTAAATTAAATCAAGTATATGATGAATTTGTAAAAAAATATGGCTATATAACAGATAGAGGAAATGACTTAGCTTTTAGAAATGATGCAGAATACCCTCTACTTATATCGCTTGAAAAAATAGATAAAAAAACAAAAGAAATAATAAAAACAGATATATTTACAAAAAGGACAATTAAACCTTATAAAGAAATAACACAAACTGAAAGTGCTAAAGATGGGTTAATTGCAAGTATTAATCAAAGAGGAAAAGTAGATATAAAATACATAATGAAATTATGTGGAAAAGATTATAATTCTGTAATTAACGAATTAAAAGGTCTTATATATCATAATCCAGAAACGGCAAAATTGGGAATTGATGAAGATTTAGCAGGTTGGGAAACTGCTGACCAATATCTATCTCGGCAATGTTGTAGAAAAATTAAGAATAGCTGAAAGGTATGCTCAAGAAGATGAACAATACGAAGAAAATGTAATGATGTTAAAAGAAATACAACCAGCTAGAATACCGGCAAGTGATATAGAAGTAAAATTAGGAGCAACTTGGATTCCTGAAGAATATATAACACAATTTATACAAGAAAAATTCAAATTAGAAGATAAAGACATAACAACTATATATCAAAAAAATTTAAGCAAATGGTTTTTAGATATAAGAGGTTATTGTAATAATGTAGAAGTAAATACTATTTATGGAACAGATTATATAAATGCACTAGATTTAACACAAGACGCATTAAATTTACATGCAACCAATATATATGATAGAATTGATGATAAAAGTATATTAAATAAAGAAAAAACAATGTTGGCAAGGCAAAAACAAGATTTAATAAAGGAAGAATTTAAAAGTTGGATTTTTGAAGATTCAGAAAGAAGAAAAGTATTAGAAGATATATATAATAGACAATTTAATTCAATAGTAGATAGAGAATTTGATGGAAGTCATCTAACTTTTCCCGGTATGAATCCAACAATAACACTATTACCACATCAAAAAAATGCAGTCGCAAGAATATTATTTAGCGAAAATTCAACTTTACTTGCTCATGCTGTCGGAGCTCGGTAAAACTTATGAAATGATAGCAAGTATAATGGAAATGAAAAGGCTTGGAATTGCACATAAACCCTTGATAATAGTACCAAATCATTTAGTACAAGAAACCGCTAAAAGCTTTTATGAATTATACCCAAATGCAAACATTTTAATTGCTAATAAAGATGATTTTCAAAAACAAAAGAGAAGAATATTTGCAGGGAAAATTACTACCGGAGAATATGACGCGATCATTCTAGCTCATTCTTCCTTTGAAAAAATGCCTATGAGCAAAGAAGTTGAGGAACAACATATTAATAAACAAATTGCTGAACTTGCAGAGGCACAATTAAATTTGAAAAATCGCTCAACAGTAAAGCAATTAGAAAGTGCAAAACAAAGATTAGAAAAAAGATTAAAAATACTATTAGAATCTAAACCCAAAGATAATGTTATAAATTTTGAAGAAACAGGAATTGATTATTTAATAGTAGATGAGGCACATTTATTCAAAAACTTAATGATACAAACAAAATTAAATGATGTAGCTGGTGTAACAGGTGCAAGTTCTCAAAGGGCCTCAGACCTTTATATGAAAACAGAATTTTTATTAGATAAACAAAATGGAAAAGGAGTAGTTTTTGCTACAGGAACACCTGTGTCAAACTCCTTATCTGAATTATATGTAATGATGAAATATTTAGAGCCACACATTTTGGAAAAAATGGGAATATATAATTTTGATGAATGGGCATCTACTTTTGCAGAAGTTACAAATTCTTTAGAATTAGCACCTAGTGGAAATGGGTATCGTGTTAGACAAAGATTATCCAAATTCCATAACCTGCCAGAGTTAATGTCAATATTTAGAATGGTAGCAGATATAAAAACAAAAGATGACTTAAATTTGCCTGTACCACAAATAAAAAATGGAAAGCCAACAATTATAGCATTAGAGCCTAGTAATGAATTAGAAGAATATATGCAAGAAATAGTTAAAAGGTCAGAGGAAATACAAAGAGGTAATGTTGATCCAAAAGAAGATAACATGTTGAAGATAAGTAGTGATGGAAAAAAGGCAGCATTAGATTTGAGGCTTGTAAATTCAACACTTCTAGAAACTAAGAATTCAAAAACAAAAGCAGTAGCAGAACAAATATATAAAAATTGGGTTGATGGAAAGGAACAAAAATTAACTCAAGTTGTTTTTTGTGATTTATCTACTCCAAATGCAGATAGATTTAATGTATATGATGAAATAAGAAAGCTATTAATTGAAATGGGTATCCCTGAAAATGAAATTGATTACATACACAATTCAAAAACAGATATACAAAAAACAAAAACATTTCAAAAAGTTAGAGATGGGGAAATTCGTATATTTTTAGGCTCTACTAATAAGATGGGAGCTGGAACAAATATACAAGATAAGTTGAAAGTATTACATCATATTGACGCCCCCTGGAGACCGTCAGATATAGAGCAAAGAGAACGGAAGAATATTAAGACAAGGGAATATGAATAAAGAAGTAGAAATAATAAGATATGTAACCAAAAAGAGTTTTGACGCCTATGTATGGCAAATACTAGAAACAAAGCAGAAATTTATATCACAATTATTTGCAGGTAGCAAGGAAATAAGAACTATGTCAGATATAGATAATACAACTATGAATTTTGGAGAAATAAAAGCAATTGCTACAGATAACCAAGAAATCATGGAAAAATTTGAAATTGATATGAAAGTTCAAGAATTAAAATTAAAAGAAAGAAACTATAAAAATCAAAAGTATAGATATGAAGATAATTTGAAAGTAACTTTACCCCAAAAAATTAAGAACGCTCAAGAAGATATTGAAAAATATACAAAAGATATAAAAGTTAGAGATACAGAAACATTTACAGATTTCAGTATAGAATTGAATAATAAAATCTTTAAAGATAAAAAAGAAGCAGGAAATGAAATAATAAAAAGTGTTAATCCAAATATTGAAAAAGATGTTTTATATGAAATTGGAAAATATAGAGGTTTTAAATTATATTTATCAAATGAATATTATGATACAGCTATGTATTTAATTGGTAATAAAAAATATTATGCTCGTTTTGCACAAATACCAAGTTTAAATATTCAAAGATTAGATGAAATACTAGACAAATTTGAAGAATACATATTAGAAAATAAAAAAAATATTTATAATTATGAAAGAGAAATAGAACAATGCAAAATAGAATTAGAAAAACCCTTTACAGATGCAGAAAAATTAAAAGAACTATTAGAAAGACAATCGGAATTAAATAATAAATTAAATTTAGACAATAAAAAAGATCCTCAAACTATGATTGAAGATATAGAAAATGAAAACACAGAAGAATATGAACAAGAAGATGAAGAATTTGAAGAAATGGAGGAATATACTTAATGCTAGAAAATAAAAAAGTGAAAGAGCCTTTACCTGTATCATTTACAGATAAAGGTTTTATTAATTCCAAGCATTTAAAACAATATGACCTAGATGGGCAAATATATATATTAGAATATATGTTAAGACATGAACAATGGAAAATTGAGAATGATAAAATTATTTTTCCTAGTATAACAAATGATATTAAAGTGCAACGAATTACAAAATTACAAGAATTAGATTTGAAAAATTTTTATTTTGATATAAGAGCAGATGAAGTTACTAGATGTTCAACTATGGGAATAAACTCTCAACATCGATTTATACAAATACAAAAGAAAAAAATACAAGATGAAAAAGCACATATAAAAAATGAAATTAAAGAAAATAACTTAAACAATGAAGATATAGAAATGGAGGAATAAAATTTGGAACAAAAAGAACAACTTTGCAAATATTATTCAGAATTATTTTTTAAAATACTACTAAAAAAAGCATATCGAAAAGTAAATTTTAAGGAATTAAAAATAATACATAATATATGTGATACAGGCATTTTTAACATTATAGCAACAGACGGACACTATAGTTATGATATGTATATACATGATATAGAATATCAAAAAGAAAAACTATCGGTATTTGAAATAAGTAGATATAGTGAGTTTAGCACATATAGTGATACTAAAATATTTAATCAAATTACTCTTGAAGAAATAAAATAATCTAAATTTTTGAAGAACTGAGGTGGTCAAAATGAAAATATAAATATTAATTAAATTTAAAATAACTTTATTTTTTGTAAAAGGAGGATTCAAATTGTTTGGAATTAATAATAATCGAAAAGAGCAAGAGTTGGTAAGAAAAATGATACTAGAAGAAACAATTAAACTATACCCATTTAAAGATGTTTATAGAGTATATGGAGATACTTTTGAAAACAGAGCAGCACTAAAGAAAGTAGGAATTGCTTTTAAAGAACAATATGATGGTGTAATAATCACTAAAGCAGATTTAGAAAAATTTTTGGAAAATGATACTCCAGTTAGGATGAAAATTAATCAAGTAATCGAGCAATCAAAGCAAAATAGTAAAGACAGAATATCTCAAAGTATCTTAAATGGAGAAATATCATTATACTTAGCAAATGATATATATAAAGTTTATGGTGTAAAGATAAATCAAAAAAAAGATTTATATAATTCAGGTTTTGAATTTAGAGAAACAGATTCAGAATTGCATACTAAAAACTTTACAATGAATAAAGAAGATTTTGAAAAAACATTTAGTCCACAAGTTATAGAATATGTAGAGAAATTTAATAGAAAGAAAAATTATCATAAGCAATTAAATGAAAGCCATACAATAGAAGATAATGAGCAAGAAATGGAGAGTGCATAATGAAAAATGTAAAAATGTTAATTAATAAAATAGGATTTGATAAACTAAAAGTTCTTATGGAAGAATGGTATTTAACTGAGTGTATTATTAATAATAGTTCAGAGGTTGATGATGTAAATATAATTAATAAACCTACAATATTAGAGAGCTTACACGATTTAATATATTTTAGAAAAGATAATTTGAAAGAATATGATATAGATTTTTTAGAATTATCTTTAAAAGAATTAAAAAATAAAAAAGATATACCTTATTGTTACATTTTAAGTGAAAACAATGAGGTCTTTTCAATAGTTGAAAACAATTTATCTTGTGAAAAAATAAAAGAATTTCAAAATGAAAATAGCTTTGAAATGGAATAGGAGGAAAAATTTTGTCAGATATAAAAATGCCAAATTTACAAGCAGTTTTTGGTAGTAATAAAATTACAGAAAATAAATCAATAAAAGAAGAAAAAACACAGGACACAAATGTAGAAACTGTAGATAAACTTGAAAAAATATTAAATCTAAATATAAATAATTTAGTTGAATTTAAAGAACATATATTTAATGAAATATCAGAAAATAAATTTGAAGAATTGGTAGAAAGTATTTTTCAAAATGGTGTGCTTGATCCAATTATAGTTAGAAACATGGTAGATGACAAGTATGAAATAATAGCAGGTCATAATAGAGTTAGAGCTTGTAAAACATTAAATATGCAAACAGTACCAGCAACTATAAAAAATGTAGATGATGATACAGCAAAACTTATAATGATAGATACCAATATTAATAGACGTGATAAATTATTACCTAGTGAATTAATGAAAGCATATTCAATGAAAATGGAAATATTGAAAAAAAACAAAGTGGGACAATCTGTCCTAAATGGAGAAAACTCAACAGAGAGTAAAGAAACAAGAGAAAAACTTGCTCAACAAGAAAATGTTTCAGGTAGACAAATTACTAGATTTTTGAGATTAAAAGAATTAATACCAGATATTTTAAGATGTGTAGATAAAGATTTAATACCATTTTTAGCGGGTGTAGAATTATCATATCTAAAAGTACAAGACCAAGAAACTATAATGTCAATTTTAAACGATAATCCTACATTGAAAATTTCAGTAAAACAATGTGAAATGTTAAAAAACAAAAAAGATAATTTGACAGAAGATTATATTTTAGATGTATTAAATAAAAAGACTGAAAAAACAAAACCTAAGTTTACAGGAAAACTAAAGCAAAATATAGCAAAAAAATATAAAGATAAATTTAAAAATGATGATGAATTTACGGAATTAATTGAAAAATTACTAGAAAACTATTTTAATTCTACTGTAAATTAGGCATACATTTGTAATACAAATTTTAAAAAGTAATACTTGTTGAGGGCTTTGCCCTCAAGCAGTTTTGGGGTGTATGTAATACACCTATTCTTGCACTACAGTGGTCGAGTAAAAGCAAAGGAGAATAGCAATGCTATGGAAGAAAAAAATAAGCGATACAAAAGAATATCATTCTTTATAGATACTAAAAGCAATGACGCCTTAGATAAGCTATCTGTTAAAAGCAACTTAAACAAGTCTGAATTAATTAGGAATTTTGTTGCTGAGGGATTGACAGTAAAAACTACAAGAGATGATTTGGATTTTATCTGTAAAGTTATTTCAAAGCAAATAGAAGTAACTTTAAAAAGAGACATTGAAAGAATTGTAAGTTTAATTATTAAAGATATATTATCTTCACAAAATACTAATTATTTATGTATAGAATTGTTAAAAGAGAAAAATAATCTTATAGACATTAGAGAAATAAAAGAGAAAGCAGATAGATATGCTATTGAATATTTAAAAAACAAAAATAAATGCAATTGAAAAATATTCCAATTTATGGTAAAATAAAGCTATCCAATTAGTTAGGAGGTTTTGCCTATGAAAACATATACTGAAATAGAAGAAAAACAAGAAGAATATAATAAAAAATATGATAGTTTAGATAAAAATGATGAAAAAACAAAAGAAGATAGAATTATATTTGGTCATTGTGTTGATTTCCTAGACGATTTACTTGATTGGAATATGATAAAATATGCTGAAAAAATAGGTTTCGATTTTGAAAAGAACGATGATATGTTTGAAATAACAGATGAAGTAAAAAAGGAAATCATAATAACAACAGAACAGGCAGAAAAAGAACTAAAAATAAGAGAAGAATTTTGTCAAAAATACCCTTATGGCAGTTGCAAAAATAAATGGTGGATTAATGGTATTAATATAGATATGCTAGAAAGAGATATTTTAAAATGGGTATTAGATAAATAATATTGGAAATATGAAAACACTTACATAAGTAGGTGTTTTTTATTATGCCCAAAAAGGAGGTGCAAAATTAATTGGCATTTGATGTTTTCTCACAAGTCAGATGTCCTTCCCCTAATAAAAAAGATACAGCAATAAAAAACTATAAGCATATTTTCTATATTTCAAATAGAAAGCATTGTTTAAAAAATGAGTATGGAAATACTCTATTTGGAACAATTTACGATTTTAACAGTATTGATAAAACTGACAATAAACAAATATCAAATTACATTTACGAAAAATCTAAAAAAGGAACGAATATATATCGTGGAATAGTATCTCTAGCAGAGCAAGACGCTATAGAACAAGGACTCACAAATAGAGAAAATTGGGAAACTATGTTTATAGATAGTATTTCGCAAATAGCAAAAAATTTAGGAATATCATTTGCAGATCTCGAATGGGTTGCTACTGTACACTATAAAAAAGGAAATCCACATTTACACTATGTTCTTTGGGACAGGGAACAAAAAGTAAAAGATCCTTTCATAAAAGTTAGTACACAACACAAAATTAGAAATGCTTTAAAAAGAAACATATATAAAGAATATTATATTGAAATGCTTAATAATAAAAATCAATCTAAAAAAGATATGCGAAATGAAAAAATAAGACAAAATTTTAAGGCAATAGATAAAAATTATTGCAATATCAAAATAGCTTATATTAATTTAGATAAACAGTTAGAGAATGAATTAAAAGAAGA
>ERZ779746.472-NODE-472-length-20835-cov-2.846583_pt1 | contig 20835 bp, 16 predicted proteins | sample MGYA00511888_ERZ779746 | MGnify/ENA primary metagenome ERZ779746 (study PRJEB29588, sample SAMEA1964695) | human gut metagenome | biome: human gut; feature: human-associated habitat; material: faeces | place: Denmark | collected 2008/2010 ... | reverse complement strand
CCGGCAGACGGCATTCCCTGTATATTGACAGTGCTGGAAATCTGTATGGTTTAGGCGATAATCGATGGAAAAAGCTGATTGATTCCCCTGAGGAAAAATATCAGACGCCGGTTCGCATTATGGGAGAGGCTGCCGCAGTGTATGCAGGCGAGCATTCAACGCTTGTGGTTGATAAAAATGGCGGTCTGTACTATTTTGGCTGGAGAGATTGCATCAGCTTTGGCGCCGGGGGAGGAGATGGTGCCGTCCACAATATTTTTAATTCCGGAAGCGTTCGGCGGGCAAGCATTCAGGATGAGCATGTATTGTTTGTTACGGAAAATAATCGCGTTTATGGTTGGGGACTGAACAGTGACGGACAAATCTGCTCGAATGCCGGGACACAGTCCGTGCCGTACCTGATCTCTGCAAATGCGGCTTCAGCAGCTGCCGGTTCCTGGTTCAGTATGATTCTGAATACGGATGGGAGTATTACTATATGGGGCCGGAATACCTCCGGTATTGCCGGAAACGGGACGATTTCTCAGAACGCGAGCCAAGTGATACTTCCAGCCTCCTTGTTTCAATAATCCCTGAAAATCCCTGCAATATACTTTTAGGCAAGCGGTTGGCTGCGGCTGGTATCTGCCGGCTGCAGTTAACCGCTTTTAAATAAATGAATCAGATCAATTCCCGCGAATAGCTTTTAGCTCTCTCTCTAAGCTTTATCTTTTAAAATTCAGCTTTTGAAATTTACCTCTCGGGTAGTTTTCAAGATTTACCTTCCCCCAAATTTACCTCCCGGGTAGTTTTCACGGATGGTTTTTACAGATAGATTCGGGTAATGGATTTTTGTGCTATGTTATTATTTATCTTTTTTGCTGCGTTTGAAGAAGGACAAAAACTTCTGCTCGATTTTTTCTCCGAATATAAATCCCAATACCATAATTGCAACTGTTGCCAAAGCGATTGCAATCCAGCCGTATATAGAAATTTGTATTGCGGAACTGCCGATGGCCGCAGATACGAATATGCCCCATGGTTTTGATAGTAAAAGAATAATGGCGAATCTTGAAGTTCGGATAGAGGTAAGACCGGCTAAAATACAGATGATATCGTCCGGGAAAAATGGCAGCAGAAATGTCAGAAAAAGAAAAGTGTCCCGTTTTGAATCAATGATCTTCAGATATTTTTCCGCCATTTTTTTAGACACAAACTGCTGCGCAAAATGATGTCCGACTTTTTTTGCTAAAAGAAAGACGATTATAGATCCGAGCATAACTGCGGAGATACTAAGCAGAAAGCCTTTCCACAGTCCGAAAATTACAGCTCCGCCGGCAGTGGAGATATTACTTGGTATCGGCGCTATTATGACAGAGGACATCTGAACAATAAAAAATGCAATAGCAGCCCAGATACCGAAACTATCAATATAAGCCTGAAAACGTTCTAAAGATTTCATAGCGGTAAATCCGTCGGTAAAAGCCATAAAGATCACGAGTGCCACCAGCAGAAGACATGTTGCTGCAATAGGCCACATTGCCTTTGCTTTGGGATATCTGCGTATTTGTATGTCTGTGTCATCTTGTCCTTCCGAGCAGCCGGAAGGGGCTGAGACAATAGGACTCGGATTACTGTGTGCAAAACAATCATCCGGGGCAGTGGAAATATCGTCTTTGTGCTGACCGCAGCTGTTCGAGGCAGCGGTACTGCCATGGCCGTCCGCATACGAATGGCAGCCGGCTGAAACCGTTATATTTAGATCCGTATTTATATCAATGTTTGAAATATCGTCCGGGTTGTCATCAATGCCATCCTTTTTTATAGAGTGAGACAATGAATGATATGCGCAGATTTTATCCTTTTCGTGTTCTGAAAGCGTCTGCATTTTACCGCGATCCATTCCGTGCTTATATGTTGCTGTATTGCCTTTGTTATCTGTCTGCATTTTAACAACCTCATTTTGTCCCATCACCATGAAATACGCTTATTACTTAAAGAATCCGTGTTTACTTGCTGCAGGTCTATGGTAGCATATATCCTGAAGGTGTCAAGCAGGATCTGTTCCTGCTGATGAAAATACTGGTTTGTTTTATGTACTTCTCCCGGCTGTCCCTGGAAAATGGGAACCAGCTGATTTGTTCCGGCCGGAACGGCTTGCATTGTACAGCATGCATCTCATATAATCATGATATCGCATCCGGTTTTTCCGGAGGTTGTATTTAAAAATAAATTTAAACGATTGCAGCGATCAATTGTTTGCAAATTGGTGATTGGATTGAAAGTTCTGCTCTGCGCTGTAAACTCCAAATATATTCATTCAAATCCGGCGGTTTATTCACTTAAATGCAGTTTTCTTCATTATTGCGATCTGTATAATCCGGCGTGCGGACGGCAGATTGAGATACAGATCCGAGAGTTTACGATTAATGACGCCTATGACGCGGTTATTACGGACATCGCCTCCGCAGCCCCGGACGTGATTGCGTTTTCCGTATATTTGTGGAACATCGAATATATTACCCGTCTGTGCTGCGATTTGCGGATTATACTACCCGAGAGGTACATTATTTTAGGCGGGCCGGAGATTTCTTTTGGGACCGGACATACGTCTCTTAGCCATGAGAATTATGACTATATTATTTCAGGAGAGGGCGAACGTGCCTTTTATGCGTTGTTGCTTTGGCTGTATACCGGTATGTCCTCAGCCTGCCGGAAAGACTGTCAGCCTGCCGCTCGGTATCTATCTCAAACTACCCGAGAGGTAAATTTTTCCGATAAAATGCAAGTTTCTGTGGATGGTGTGCCGGAGAGCTTTGCATTTTGTGTCTGCGGACAGACAGTATGCTGTGCGCCGATAACGGATTTGTCTGAGATTCCGTTTATTTATAACAAAGATAACATCGGCCGGTTCAGAAACCGAATTGTATATTATGAGGCCTCACGGGGCTGTCCTTACCGGTGTGCGTATTGTTTATCCGCGGCATGCGGTAAGGTGCGGCTGCTGCCTATTGAACGGGTATATCAGGATATATTCTTTTTTTATGAGAACAGGGTTGGCCAGGTAAAATTTGTAGATCGTACTTTTAATTGTATCCGAGATCGCGCATACGCGATTATCCGTTTTATTGCCGAGCAATATCAGGAACGGCAGCAGAGAGGAGACAATCCGGAAACGCATTTTCACTTTGAGGCTGCGGCAGATCTGCTTGACAATGAATTTATTAAATTTATCAACCAATTACCTCCCGGGTTGATTCAATTTGAATTCGGAATACAGTCTGCCAATAAAGAAGTGCTGGAAGCTTGTGACAGAGGCGGGAAGATATTAAAATTATTCCGGAATATTTCGCAGTTGGTTATGGGGGGTACTGTGAATGTACATGTGGACCTAATTGCCGGTCTGCCGCATGAAACCCTGGCGCTGTTTCGAAAATCATTCAATGAAACGTATGCACTGAAAGCGCATCAGCTGCAATTAGGTTTTTTAAAACTGCTGGCCGGCGCACCGCTGAATCATATGCAGCAGGAGCATGCGTATGTATTTTCCAAATATCCGCCTTATGAAATTATCCGGAATCAGTATTTATCTTATCAGGAGATTATACGCCTGAAGCAGGTCGAGGATGTGCTGGAGCGGTATTATAACTCAAACAGATTTTCCGCCAGCCTTGATTATCTGATGCCGTATTTCAATTCGCCATTTGATTTTTACGATGCATTGGGACAATTTTATAAAGAGGAGGGATATTTATTCCAGCCTATTTCTTCCCGTAAAATGTATGATCTTCTATTGATGTTTGCCGATAAGACAGGATCAAATGGAAAATTTTATCCCATGGGGAAGGCGAGTTGTCAGTTTGAACTCCAGCAGTTGAAAAGGAATCTTCTGTATGACTATTTTTGCTCGGACAGTTCAGACCTGCCTCCGGAATCACTCCGGGAGCTTTGGCGCCCGGAGCGAACCTGCCGAGAAACTGCCGCGCGTTTAAAGCAACAAGCAGATTTATTTTTTGGATCTGAGGCAGAAGTACGCAAAGAAATTAAGGGCGCCGGATATGCAGTCCGTTTTATTGCCGGCAATGCCTATTTATTCGATTATTCTAAAAGAAACGCAGTCACAAATCGTTATCCGTGCATTTTAATTCCACCTGAATACATGAGCTGAAATGAAAATCCGGCAGAAACTTTTCAAAGCAGCCGCAAAATCAGATATAAAGGCTTCTAAAAAGCGGATATGGGATTGGGCTATGGAAAGAAATTTATAGAAAAGAATCTTGCTTCTATTTTAATTGCAGAAACAAAATAACCTGCAGATCAATCCGAAAGACTGTTTTGCTTTTACAGAGGCTGTAGCAATCTAATGCCTCCGGAATATGATGTAGTATGAAATAAAAGTTGCCTTAAGCTAATCTTGTTAGCCGAGGGAACAATTGCTCGACAGAGCCGTTTCATTACATTGATATTTCGGAGGTTTTTATATGATATATGAGAAATCGGGCCTGCAGAGCCTGGCAAATTTAAAGGTGGGGCAAACCGCCAGGGTTGCTGAAATTACAGCAACCGGAAGCATGCGGAGACGCCTTTTGGATTTAGGCGTTATCAGCGGCACAAATATAGAGTGCCTGCAGAAAAATCCGGCCGGGGATCCTGTTGCATATAACATCCGGGGGGCTGTAATTGCACTGCGGACAGAAGACTCCAAAGACATTTTAGTTTCAGTGATATAGGTAAAATGAATGCCGGCAGTAAGCTGTAATAAAAATTTGAAGCCTGCGGTCCGGCGCTCAAGCAACAGACAAAAAGAAAGCAGGCAGGAGAATGAGAAAGGAATGGGTAAAATATGGGACTGACGGCAGCTTCTACAGGTGTTCATGCGGTTGATTCATTTTCAGGTATTGTCCGAAAGGAAACAGAGCAGGATATTATAATCGCGTTGGCAGGTAATCCAAACGTAGGAAAAAGTACAGTATTTAATGAATTGACTGGCATGAACCAGCATACAGGGAACTGGCCTGGAAAAACGGTAAGCACGGCGCAGGGACGCTGCAGCGGGGAATACGCAAATTATATTATTGTAGATTTGCCTGGGACCTATTCCCTGATGGCACACTCAGCAGAAGAAGAGGTTGCAAGAGATTTTATATGTTTTGGCGGTGCTGATGCCGTGGCCGTGGTCTGCGATGCCACGTGTCTGGAACGGAATCTGAATCTTGTTCTGCAGACGATTGAGATCACGCCGAATGTTGTTGTTTGCATTAATTTAATGGATGAGGCAGAAAAAAAGCATATCCACATTGATCTCAAAAAGCTTCAGGCGTATCTGGGCGTACCTGTAGTCGGCACCAGTGCCAGAAGCGGCAAGGGCCTGCAGGAATTTCTCGCCGCGCTCCAAGCCCTTGTCACACGAAACCCGTCTCATCTTTGTCCCGGCACAGTAAAAATCCGATACACCGCACCGATTGAGCAAGCTGTCACCCTCGTTGAAAATGCGATCTATAAAATTACCTCTCGGGCAGATTTTATATCCCAAGCTTTTGCTGATCCGTTGCCGCAAACTACCCGAGAGGTAGATTCATATCAAGCGGACCGTCAAGATCGGGAAATAGGTGCGAATAAAATTGGGAGTTCAGTAAACTACCCGAGAGGTAAATTTTCGGAACTGTCGGCGAGATGGACGGCGATTAAGCTGATTGATTATGATGCGGCATTGGGAGAAGCACTGGATCGGTATTATGGGATGATACTGCTGCAGGAGGAGCTGGTTGCGGCGGCGCTGCGGGAGGCCTGGGAAATTTTGCATGAAGCGGGGATTACACATGAAAATTTAAGAGATAGAATTGTTTCGTGTATTGTGCTTATGGCGGAGGAGGCATGCCTGGAGGCTGTGACAATACGGGATCAAAGGCGTACGGAACGAGAACGGAAATTAGATAAAATATTGACGAGCCGCATTACAGGGATTCCGATTATGCTGCTGCTGCTGTGCGGGATCTTTTGGCTTACGATTACAGGTGCAAATTATCCGTCCCAGCTGCTCTCAGAAGGTCTGTTTTGGATACAGGATCGGCTGACGGAGTTTTTTCACTGGCTCGGGACGCCGGAATGGGTACACGGAGCGCTTGTACTCGGTGTTTACCGTGTGCTGGCCTGGGTTGTCTCAGTTATGCTGCCGCCTATGGCCATTTTTTTTCCACTATTTACCCTGCTGGAGGACTTCGGATATTTGCCGAGAGTCGCATTTAACCTGGATCATCACTTCAAAAAAGCAAAAGCTTGCGGAAAACAAGCGCTGACCATGTGTATGGGCTTTGGATGCAATGCAGCCGGTGTTGTGGGCTGCCGTATCATCGACTCACCGCGGGAACGCTTAATTGCAATTCTGACAAATAACTTTGTGCCGTGCAACGGAAGATTTCCTGTAATTATATCAATCATCTCCATGTTTTTTCTCGGGACAGCGGCCGGCTTGGGAAAATCCGTTCTGTCAGCAGCAATATTACTTTGTGTAGTATTGTTCGGTATATTTATGACATTTGTTGTATCCCGCCTTTTGTCAGGCACGATTCTGAAAGGAATTCCGTCTTCTTTTACCCTGGAGCTGCCGCCCTTCCGGAGGCCGCAGATCGGAAAGGTAATTGTCCGGTCGCTGTGTGACAGAACACTGTTTGTCCTGGGCAGAGCGGCGGCAGTAGCAGCGCCGGCAGGGCTGATCATCTGGATTATGGCAAACGTACAAGTAGGCGGGGCCAGCCTGCTGGCACAATGCGCAGGATTTCTTGATCCATTTGCCAATTTGCTTGGCCTGGACGGCGTAATTCTGATGGCATTCATTTTAGGCATACCGGCCAATGAAATCGTATTTCCCATTATCATTATGGCCTATATGTCGACCGGAAGTATTATCGAATTAGAAAATTTATCCCTGCTCAAGGAACTGCTGATGGATAATGGCTGGACCTGGGTCACGGCAGTCTCAACCATGCTGTTCTGTCTGCTCCATTGGCCGTGCTCCACAACGTGCATGACCATCAAAAAGGAAACGCAAAGTAAAAAATGGACAGTAGCGGCATTTCTTCTGCCAACAGTCATTTGCATGATTGTCTGTTTTTTCTTTACCAGTATTGTCCGGCTCATCGGGATCGGCTAATTTATAGAGAGCCTATTTACCGCGAAGAAAGATGGTTAAAATTAGCAAACCAGCTGATGCCTGCCAGGCTGGCTGCATAATGACATCAATTGGCTGCCCTCTAAAACGGAGGCTGCACAATACTGTGCCGCGTGCCCTTGATGTCATCATACGGCGAGGTGCCGAAATTTTTACGATAAGCTTTATAAAAGCAGGAATAATCACTGTATCCGCAGGCCCGGGCCACATCGTCCGGCGTCCTGCCGGCTTTGAGCATTAAGCGCGCCTCAATAAGCCGCTTCAATTGAAGATACTGGTAGACAGAAGAACCGACTTTTTTATGAAATACACGGTTCAGCTGCGATTGACTCAGGTAAAATGCTTTTGCGATACTTTCAACTGTCAAGGGCTCGTGCAGGTGAAAATTAATATATTTTACAATATTGCCGATGTTTCTATTAAATAGGCGCATACAAAATGTTTACGAATTCAATATAAAGATACGATACTATATTGTAATTACTTACACAATTGCACAATTCCCGCGACTTATTACAATTCCGAGCATCGTCCGGAGCGCCCTCGCGTCTTAAAATTTACCTCTCGGGTAGTTTACACGTCAGCCCTGAAATTTACCTCTCGGGTAGTTTGCGGCAGTTTGAGCGGGTAGAGATGGACTGCGGGTGGCGGAGCGGGTATTGGCGGGTAAGAGGCAGGCTGTTTGCGCTATGCCCGAGACGTGCTATAATAAAAATAGAATGTGTTCCGGGACCGTGGGCGGATTGCGTGCCGTGAAGAAGCGGACGGGGACCGGCAGAAGGAGGTATGTGTAATGGGATTCACTCGGCAGACGCTGGAATTTTTATCCGAAAACCGCAGACAGAACCATAAGATGTGGTTCGAAGCGCATAAGGCGGATTACCAGACAGAAGTGGTTGCGCCGCTTGCAGCGCTTACGAGAGAACTGGCTCCTGAGCTGCACGCTATTGACAATGAACTGATTTGTATTCCGGCTGTGGGAAAATCCATCTCCCGTATTTACCGGGACACGCGGTTTTCAAAAGACAAATCTCTTTATCGGGATGTGATGTGGTGCGTGTTTATGCGGGACAAAAAGCTGTACCATGGTCTCCCGGGATATTTTTTTGAACTCTCGCCCCGGGGATTTCGTTACGGGTGCGGATATTATCAGGCGGATACGGACTCTATGGAAGCAATCCGCCGCCTGATCCTGAATCGAGATCAAAGCTTTGCGGCAGCGCTGAAGTCATACGAAAAGCAGGACATCTTCGCCATAGAGGGAGATTTATATAAAAAAAGCAGATATCCGGAGGAGGATGAACGCCTGCGGAATTGGCTGGATCGAAAAAACATCTGCCTGATTCATAACAGCCGCGATTTTAATTTGCTGTTTTCGGAAACACTTGCGCAGACCGTCGCAGCGCATTACCGCATGATCGCGCCGATTTACGATTTTCTGATCAAAGCGGAGTCGGTAAAATGAAGGTGGTGCATACCATACCGCCTGTATTCGACAGATTTTCGGAAATTTTGATCCTCGGTTCGTTTCCATCGGTAAAATCCCGAGCAATATCCTTTTATTACGGAAATCCCCGGAACCGCTTCTGGGACGTGCTGACTGCTGTTTTTTCTGAGGACGCGCACTGCTGCCGCCCGGAAACAGAAGCGGAAAAACGGGAGTTTCTGCTTCTGCACAGGATAGCGCTTTGGGATGTCGTACAATGCTGTGAAATTGAGGGCTCCCGGGATCAAAGCATACGCAATGTCGTGCCGAATGATATCAGCCTGATTTTAAAAACAAGCCCGATTCGGCAGATTTATGCCAACGGCGAAACGGCGGGCAGACTGTACCGGCGGCATATGGAACCGGCGGCGGGCCGCAGCGCCGTGATTTTACCCTCAACCAGCCCGGCAAACGCGGTCTATCCTTTTGCGCGTTTATGTGAGGCTTGGCAGGTGATCCGCCGAGACGATTCTGCGGAATTGTAAACAGGCGCTGAAGCCCTAAAACAGCGCGGTATTTAGGTGGCATGAGCTGAGCGGAAACTATCTCTGCAGCTTGGGGATAAATTGAAAAATCATTTGCAGTATCGGAATACTTCGTCGGAACAATTCGGAATGATTAGGAGGAAGCGGAATGCTGGACGGCATGTATGTAAAATCCATCGGAATCAGGGATGGCATCGATCAAGAGGAAAGTTATATCGCACGGCTGCCAGCAGTGATGCACCTCAGAAGCATGGGCGGCCTGGTATTGCGGAAAAAAGTTACCTTTTTTGTGGGAGAAAACGGAACGGGAAAGTCCACGCTTTTGGAGGCGCTGGCTGTCAGCGTCGGATTCAATGCCGAAGGCGGCTCCCGCAAATACCGTTTTCAAACAAAAGCCACGGAATCTCTGCTGCACCGATATCTGACTGTTTCGCGGACAGGCTATCAGAAAGACGGCTTTTTTCTGCGGGCGGAAAGCTTTTACAACGCGGCCTCTTATCTTGATTTATTAGATGAGATCCCTGCCGGCGGTCCGCGGGTGATGGATTCCTATGGCGGCGGGTCGCTGCACTGCCAATCCCACGGAGAGAGCTTTATGGCGCTTGTGGAGAACCGCTTCGGAGAAAACGGCCTGTATATTCTGGACGAGCCTGAAGCTGCCCTTTCGCCTGTGCGCCAGATGTCTCTTTTGTCGGAGTTTCACCGTTTGGTAAGGGCTGGCTCCCAGCTGCTGATTGCGACACATTCGCCGATTTTAATGGCGTATCCTGACAGCGAGATCTATGAGCTGCGGGAGGACGGAATTTATTTAACACCGTATGAGCAAACGTCACATTATCAGTTGATGCGCCGTTTCCTAAATCATCCGCAGAAAATGCTGCAGGATCTCCTGGACGAATAGCAGGTCATAATGATGTACGGCATTCTCCGGCGGCATGTGCGTAAATGCCGGAGGAGCTGCAGATAGATGCTTATGCTATCAGCGGCTTCTGTCTCTGTGATTCTGTCTTAACGGCCTCTGCTTTTGCTTTTATTTCTTTTTGCCCGTGCACCGCCCCGTCACGGCCGCCGGGATCGCACAAGATGCGCTCCAAGCCATATCTTATGATTCTGTCTGCTTTTCAAGGATTCTTTATTTTTTGCAATATTCCCGAAACAGGCCTGAATATCTGCGCCCTCAGCGTCATATACATTTCTTGGAACAGGCGCTAAGGGGGCTTAGCATTGAAAGATTATATTGAAAATCGCGTGTACGAAATTGCGCACTACATCCTGGACAATAATTGTACGGTCCGCGCTGCGGCAAAGCAATTTGAGGTCAGTAAATCCACGGTCCACAAGGATCTGGTGGAACGGCTGCCGGGGCTGAATATGGCGCTGGCAGAGGATGTGCGTAAAATCCTTGACGAAAACAAGGCAGAGAGGCACATCAGAGGCGGACTGGCGACAAAGGCAAAATACGAAAGTGCAAAAACAGAGGGTTAAAATACAGCTTCAAATGCGGTAAAAGCAGCCGGGAAAACAGAAACGCGTAAAATGGATTCAGTGTGCGGCGGCAGGCTTTCGCTGAGCTGACCGCTTCCCGGCTGTATGATTCCGTTTCCGCTTCAGACCGAAGCGGCGCGGCTGCAAGCAGCGCTGTATGTTTCGCTGTCGTCTGAATTTTTACATACCCGGCAGGTGCGCTGACCCCGAGGCGGCCGCGGAAGGCTCACTATTACGCCGTTTCCGCAAAAAAAACTAAAACTTTTCACAACTTCGTGTTATACTACCAATATATCTATTTTTATATTGATAAAAAGGGGAGGTATTACACGATTGAAAGAGAAGAAACGCATTCCGATTATTATATATTATATTATTATTGTTCTGGCCATCGTGATATTCAGCTCCGTTATTTTACCGAAAATGACGGAGCCGACATATAAAGAGATTACTTATAAAGAATTTATTGATATGCTGAATAACGGCGAGATCGAGAAGGTTGAGCTTACGAACCAGCAGATCAACATCAAGCCCGCTGCTTTTGATGAGAAGAACCCCGTGTATTACAAGACCGGGATGCTGCTGGGCGTTGCAGATGATAACCTGATCACACTTCTTCTGGAAAAAAACGTAGATTTCAGTTCTCCAATCCAACGCAGTGCCACCTGGTTTGAGGTCCTGCTGTCTTATATTTTACCCGTGCTGTTTATTACTGTTGTTTTCTTTGTGATTATGCGGATGATGAGCAAGAAGATGGGCAGCGGCGTAATGTCTTTCGGCAAGAATACAAGTAAAATATATGCGGAACAGTCTACGGGGAAGAGCTTTGCGGATGTGGCGGGACAGGATGAAGCCAAGACCTCATTAGTGGAAATTATTGATTTTTTGAATCATCCGGAAAAATATACGGCTATCGGCGCCAAGCTTCCCAAGGGCGCACTTTTAGTGGGCCCTCCCGGAACCGGTAAAACCCTGCTGGCCAAGGCTGTGGCAGGAGAGGCAAAGGTACCTTTCTTTTCTCTGTCCGGTTCGGAATTTGTGGAAATGTTTGTGGGTGTCGGTGCGTCTCGTGTCCGGGACCTGTTCAAGCAGGCTGTGGACAATGCGCCGTGTATTGTGTTTATTGATGAAATTGATGCGATCGGAAAGAGCCGCGACAATGCTTTAGGCGGATCGAATGATGAGCGGGAGCAGACGCTCAACCAGCTGCTGGCAGAAATGGACGGATTTGATTCTTCGAAAGGGGTCGTAATTTTAGCGGCGACCAACCGACCGGAGGTTTTGGATAAGGCGCTGCTGCGTCCGGGCCGTTTTGACCGCAGAATTATTGTGGATCTGCCGGACCAGGAGGGGCGGGTGGCGATTTTAAAGGTTCATGCCAGGGACGTGATCATGGAGGAAAATGTGGACTTGGATGTCATTGCGCGTTCCACACCCGGGGCCTCCGGCGCAGATTTGGAAAATATTATAAACGAATCGGCACTGCGTGCGGTTCGGGCCAAAAAGTCTCGGGTTTCGCAGGTGGAGCTGGACGAAGCAGTGGAAGTGATCTTGGCCGGAGAAGAAAAAAAGAGCAAGGTTTTATCCACCGAAGAAAAATGGGTGGTAGCGTATCACGAAATCGGCCACGCTTTGGTATCCGCGCTGCTGACTCATACCGAGCCTGTTCATAAAATTACGATTATCCCCAGAACCTCAGGAACGCTCGGCTATGTGATGCAGGTGGCCAAGCAGGAAAAACACCTGATGAGCAGAAAAGAAATTTTAGACGAAATTACCGTACTCACCGGCGGCCGCGCTTCTGAGCAGCTGCAGTTTGATTCCATTACGACCGGAGCGGCGAATGACATTGAACAGGCTACAAAATTGGCGCGCAGTATGGTGACGATGTACGGTATGAGCGAACAGTTCGGCTTTGTCAATTGGGAACGGAAGAACAGCCTTTACCTTCTGGACTCAACAACAACAGACTGTTCTGATGCGACAGCAGCTAAAATCGATGCGGAGATCCAGGGAATCATTACAAGCTGCTATGAAAGAGCAGTCTCTGTTCTGTCCGGAAACCGGGAAACCCTCGACCATCTCGCAAAGATCCTATTTGAAAAGGAAAATATCACCGGTGAGGAGTTTATGCGGCATTTAAAGGAAGAACAGCCTGACCTTCAAATAGAGACAAAATCAGGAACCGGCACTGAGTCAGATTCCGGTGATTAAAAGACCTGCAAGCCCGCAGGAGCACGCTGAACAAAAAACGGATAAGCTCCCGCCCTTCCTAAGCCTGCAGGAAGGTATTTGAAGACTGTAAGCCGTACACAGGTAAAATATGAAAAATAGTTTTACAGTGCGAACCTCAAACGCCCATAAAATCCCGGGGAGGTTCGCACCGCTTTTAATAGAAGAGAATAGAAATAAATCAGAGTAATATAAATGGAAAAGTATTGTTTTTAGGCAAAATGCATAATATAATGAAATACAACAGGCAGTATTTTGTAAGGCTTTGCTGTCGTTCTCCGCATGGAGAACGTGGATTGAAATCCGCAGCTGTCCCTTTGCGCATTTGGCTACACTGCAGTCGTTCTCCGCATGGAGAACGTGGATTGAAATCGACGTCAATGCCCAGTGTCGCCGGTGATACGATGTCGCTCTCCGCATGCACGACAGATCTGAAGAAAATCGCAATGTGTTGTGGATAATGACAACACATTTTTCTTTTGTAGTGGAAATTTCCCTTGTCAAAGAATCACAACCCCCTATGTTACAAAAAACTTAGGGATTTGTCAGCAGCCTGGCCGGCTTTCATTTTTGAAAGCCGGTTTTTTTTTCCATATTATAGCTAAAAAGATATGTGTGGTGGTTTTGGTTATTTCAATATGTATAGAAATTTCCTAAACAGAAAACGGATTTGCCCATATTTACGCTATGTTGCTTCTATGATAACATGATTTACGTAAGTCCAATGTATTTTTCAAATAAAAATGCACTCGTGAAGATGCGGATAAATCAGGCTTTCATGAGATTGTTTACCGTTTTATGTAAGCACATATAAAAGCACTTTACAAATATAAAACATACATGAAAGGAAGAAAAGAATATGTTAAAAAGAATTGCACCCTTAATACTTTGTGTCTTAGCGGCATTTACGTTTTCCGCGTGCAGCGGCAAGGACAAACCTGCCGGTGAGGAAACGCCGCAGCCTACGAAAAGCCAGGTTATCGTAACGCAAAAGCCGTCTCCGTCTGCACAGACAGCTGAACCTACGCCTTCAGATATGCCGAAACCTACCGAGAAAATACCGCACCCGACAATTGCCCCCGGAAACGAGACATATGCCGGCGATATAATAAGTCAGGACGCGTTTTCATATGCATTTGAAACTACCGGCAAAACGAACGAACACAGAGCCGTTAACCAGTCTGTGGCTATACAGTTTTTTGCTACCGTAGAATTTAATTCACTGTCGCTCAACTGTCCGTCATACGGGGACAATACAGGCACGCTGGACTTTGCGTTATATAAATGGATGGGAACGTATGAAGACACAATAAGCGAGGAAAACACGCCCGCCGCAGTGGTAAATTTTACAAACTTTGCCGATAACGCTGAAAATAAGATGGAGTTTGAAGCTTTGCCGGACGGCGAGTATTTATTGTACATAACGTCGCCGGATTCAACGGAAGGCGTAGGAATCTGGGGAAGATCCGAACTGGAGGGAGAACCTGAAACACGGCTGTATATTGATGATGAGGAAGAAACAACAGGATTTGAACTGGGACCGTGCGCGATGCCTCTGAAAATAAATTATGTAAAGACACCTACGGTAAAAGCCGGCCCTTTGCAGCCGTCGGGACTCTGATATACAGAGCGGCGGAACCGAATACTTGAAAGCAACATATAAGGAGCTACTGCATTATGAAATTAATTAGGCGTTTATCAGTTCTTTTGTGCCTGTTAGTTATCAGTAATATTTCCGGGACTTTACCGGGGAGTACGGCGTCTGCCGGCAATAATGGGGAAGACAGGAATTATACATGGGACGTACAAAGCGACACATGGGTACTGACTGACAGCTTAGGCAGAAGTACACCTGAGTATAGCGAAGCCGGCGGAACCGCTTCCGATAAATATGTGCTTTTGTTTTATCATAATTGGCATTATGATTCCATGCGATCCGCCGTATCGCTTGATAAACATGCGCCGAGAAATATATCAAAAATTTTGCGTGAAAACAGTGACGCGCTGACAAACAGTTCTCTTTGGGGCCTGCCTGAAACTTATCACTACTGGGGAGAACCTGTATGGGGTTACTACAGTCTCAGGGATGATGAGTATGTCATAAGAAAACATGCGCAGATGCTTACTGACGCGGGTGTGGACGCAATAGTATTGGATTATACAAACTGGCTTGCGGATACCGGTATAATACCTTATAAAGATGATCTGACGAAAATTCTTGACGTGTTTCTTGAAATTATTCAGGAAGGCGGAGACGTGCCTCAAATTGTCATAATGGCAACGTGGGATTATACGCAGGCCTGTAAAGTGGTTCAGCATTTTTACGATCAGTTTTATTCAGACCCTCGTTATGACAGTATTTGGTTTCGCTGGAAGGATAAACCGCTTTTTCTTGCGTGGGATGTGATGGTTTCGGATGAACTAAAGGAGTATTTCACGCTGCGCAGACCGTATCCTTTCAACGATACCGGATTTTCAGAAAACGAATGGCCATGGAATTCGGCATACCCGCAAAAGGCGGCGTATACGGAAGACAATCCGGCGGAGCTTGTTACTGTCAGCGTTTCCCAGACAATCAGCGGCTACGCGGATTATGAATATCAGATCGGAGGAGGCATGTCAGTCACGGATCAGGACGGATACTTCATCGCAAGCGGAAGAAGCAATACGTCGCAGTTCAAATACCTTACGAAAGATCCGTCAGATCCAGAGTATCACAGTGAGGCAGGCGCGGCGTTCCAGGAAAGCTTTGACCGTGCAATTTCATTAGATCCTGATATTTTATTTATTACAGGGTGGAATGAATGGGTAGTCGCGCGTTTTACAAATCCTCCTGAATGGGCAAACATCAGTTCTGTTCCGGAGTACGGTGTATTTTTCGACCAGTTCTGCGCGGAATACAGCAGAGATATAGAACCGACGCGGGAGGGGGGATTGGGTGACAACTTCTACAATCAGATGATAATAAATATACGTCGCTTTAAGGGTACGGGCAAAACAGTTGAACAAAGCGCTTCCTCCGGAATTTCAATTGACGGGAGCTTTGACGACTGGGCGGATATTTCTTTTGAATACAGGGACGATATGTACGATAAGGCAGACCGGGAGAGCAAGGGTATCGGGCGGAACGTTAAATATGTCAACAAAACAGGCAGAAATGATTTTAAAGTGATGAAAGCCGCCTATGATAATGAGTACGTATATTTTTATGCTGAAACTACGAATAATATTACACCGTATACAGATGCCGCCTGGATGAACCTTTTTATCCGCACGGATAAAGAGTTGCCGGGATGGGAAGGATACCAGTACGTGGTAAACAGAACAGGCGTCAGAGAGAATACTACTGTATTGGAACGTAGTTTAGGCGGATATGTATGGGAAACCGTAAACGACAGTATCCGGTATGCCATTTCAGGCTGCTGCATTGAACTTGCCCTGCCTGTTAAGGATATAGGTCTTAATCCGGCAGAAGAACAGATATCATTTCAGTTTAAATGGCATGACAACATGCAGACAGAAGGCGATTTCTTCGAATTCTATTTAAACGGAGACAGTGCGCCGAACTCGCGCTTTAATTATCAGTTTACAGGAGCTCCGGTGCGGAAAGATACGCATGTAGCACGCATATTGATAATTGCGGCCTCGGCATTGTCTGCTGCGGCGGTGGCGGCGGTACTGATATCTTATCGTATAAAGAAAAAGAAACGTTAAATACCGGCTGCAAATGGGAAGTGGATTGTTTTGAAGAAGTATCTTTATGAAGATTTTGCAAAACGAAAGGGCGTTATAGCAATCAATGAATCCGTAGATAAACAAGGCTACGAAACTCATATTCATGATTTTTTCGAAATTGTTTATATCAAAAAAGGAGAAGGTTTTTATACGGAGAATGATAAAACGGGCAGTGTTTCATGGGGTGATATTATTATGGTAAGCCCAATGGACTGTCATTCGCTCCAGCCTGTTACGAATGATTTTACATGGATAAACTGTCTTTTTTTACCGGAAAGGATATATCCGGAAACAAGCAGTAACTGTACGGCGGCGCAGCTGCTTTCGCTTCCGTGTTTTCCGGGAGAAAGAATTTCGGAGGACTGCATAAAGGGAGGCATACTGATTTCCCAAAAAAGCAGGGAATTTCAGGGGATAATGAATTCCATGCTGAATGAGTATTACCAGGCCAGAGAAGGCTTTGCAGAGATTTTAAAGTATTATCTTCATATTCTGCTTATAAAAATAAAGAGAAACATAGAAAAAAACGTTATTAGCGAACCTCAGAAAAACAGCAGGGAAAGTTTCCTGAAACTGATGGAACATTTCCTGCCGGAATCAAACGCCTTGCCGGCGTTTAAACTGTCAGCGGTAGCGCAGGCAGCCGGGCTTACGCCGAAATATTTCTCACAGGTATTCAAGAAGAAAGTCGGAGTGACATATTCACAGTACGTACAGGAGAAAAGATTAAATATTGCCGCGCTTATGCTCACAACTGGGACGGCGAGCGTGAAATCTATTATGGAGTATGTGGGGTACAATGATTATAAAACGTTTTACACATTATTTAAAGCCAGATACGGCCTGTCGCCGGCCGCATACAGAAAGGATTTCCAAAGACAGCAAATAAATAAAAACCAGGAGGAATTATTATGAAAAAACATGCTTTTTTTAGTGTGCTGCTTGCAGCGGTACTGATTGTAACGCAGGCCGGAGCAGCAGTGTTTTCCGCAGAGGATACGGAAACGGTGCTTTACTCTGAAGACTTTGAGGGTTACGCGTCTTTTGAGGATGCTAACGAAGCGCTTAAAGATTACTGGACGAATGAATGGAATGATCCTTTTTCAATTGAAGATAAAGGAAGGTATTTCAAACTTGATTTCTGGTCACAGGAATTTGACTGTAAATCCGTATTTTTAAACAAACTTGACATACCCGAAAGCTATGAAGTGTCTTTTAATATAAAAAGCGGAGGTATTGACAACAACGGAGGATTTGTTTTCCTGCATACTCCCGGCAGGGCCATGACAAACGCCTATTTTGAAGACGACGGACATAAAACGGAAGAATTTGCAAACGGCGTTGGGGATTCCGGTATTTTTATCAAGCCTCATAAAAATAAACTTGTTATAGGAGTTAAAACGTCCGAAACTGTTGACGATACGCATACAAAGGGTATAGGAAATATACGTTATTCAGTGGATTTACCTGATAACATAGACTTTACCCAGGAATTTGTTAACGTTACAATAACAGATAAAGACGGCTGCGCCGAGATTTACGTTGAAAATGTCCTGACAGCTAAAGTGATGTATTCCAGCTTGCAGGACGGATATTACACATCGGCTTCTGTTTCGGACGCGTCAGGTGTCGAAATAGCCGTAACTGCTTCGGCGAAAATTTCCGAACTGCGCCATATCGCTTTGTCAGTGCGCGGCGGTGACCTGAGTGTTGACGATATTGTAATTTCTGATGCTGAAGAAAATATTGTATATATTGAAAATTTCGACAATTACGCCGGATTTAATGACGCTTCTTCCGCTATGGATACATACTGGACAAACGAATGGAATCCAAAATTTATGATTCTCTCGCAGGAAAACGGCAAGGTCTTTAACATGGACTGGGGTATAAACAGCCGTCAGATATTCCTTAATAAAATCACTCTTACGGAGAATTACGCTGTGTCACTTTTAATCAAAAGCGGCGGTTATGATAATAACGGCGGATTTTTCTTCCTGCATACGCCTGGACGTGCTTTAACCAATAATTATTTTGAGGATGACGGACATAAAACGGATGACTTTTCAAACGGCGTAGGAGACTGCGGTATCTTTATTAAACCGCATAAAACACAGCTTGTGGTAGGCGTAAAGACAACAGAAGAGAATGACGGCAGTCATACGAAGGGAATAGGAAATATTCGTTATACAGCAGATCTTCCTGACGGGAGCGACTTTACGCTCGGTTATACTGACATAAAATTAGAAGATAAAAACAATACGGTTTACATTTATGCTGGAGGTACGCTGCTTGCGTCGGTTGCTTATACTGATTTGGACGGTGACACATATAAGACAGCGGTTATTTATAATTCCCACGGAGATAAAGTGGCTGAAACATCAACGGCAAATATTTCGGCTCAGTGCCACATGGCAGCTTCCGTACGCGGAGGCGACCTTAAAATTGACAGCATAACGGTAAAAAGTATCTCAGAGTCCGACGGGCAGGGAGGCGAACAAGGCGGAGCAGAGAATCCTCCTGAAACGGGAGACAGCAGTGCCGTGCGGATTGCTGCGGTTGTTCTTTTAATGCTTGTATGCGGCGCTGTTATAATAAAAAGAGGTTTACATGATATTTTACAAAAGTAATATTAAATTGGCCTGTCTGCTGGCTTTTGCGGTTATTATTTGAAGCATCTCTGTTTTTGTTCCGGTGAGAGCTTCTTCGGAAGGTGAAAATATAGCTCCTTATTTTGATCTTACAACAGGATACATGGCATATTCAAAAATAATAACGGTGAAAAACCAGTCCGTAACAGTAACTTATGCCGTTAAAGACGATGACAGTGACATACTGACATTCTCTTTAACGGCAGAGCCGGAATACGGTTCGGCGTCCGTAAACTCTGAAACGGGCGCTGTTACTTATACTCCGGATATTGATGATACAGGAAGCGACAGTCTTACGGGTTCTGTTTCTGATAATAAAGACGGAACGGCATCCATGGCGGTGCCGGTTACTATTATCAGTGACAGTTTTATTCGTGTCGCGTGCATAGGCGACAGTCTGACGTTTGGTTCCGGCGGGTCACGTCCTTATACGGATACGCTTAAAGAGAAATTAGGCGGAAGATACTGGGTGGAGAATTTCGGGCTGCCCGCGACAATATTAATGAGCGATACATCGTATCCGTATACGCAAACGGCATTTTACGGCAATTCGCTTGGTTTTAATCCTCATATAGCGGTAATAATGCTGGGGACAAACGACACTATCACAAAATCCGTTGTAAGCAGGCCGGATGCTTTCCGCTCAGATTATGAAGCTCTTATAAACTCGTACAAAAGCCTGCCGTCCAAGCCGTCTGTATTTTTAGTTATGCCGCCGCAGTCTAAAGAAAAAGCCACGCAGAAGAACCTGGAGAAATTTGTATGGCCTGTTGTAGAGCAGCTTGTGAAAGAAACGGACTGTAAATTGATTTTGCTGCATGAAGCTGTAAGTACCGATTCAGACTCGTATTATGACGACTATCATTTCAACGATACGGGATATGCGCGGTTTGGGGCGCTTGTATATGACGCAGTTTCAAAGTTAAATCCTGATGAACTGCCGGCTTTGCAAACAAATATTCATGGGTGGTCTGAGCCGGGATCAGCAGCAGAGGACAGCCTTGGCAAAATATTTGCCCTGTGTCTGATTCCTATCGGTATTCTTGCGGCCGGAGTGGTTTTAGGAATATTACTTTACAGGAGAAAAAACAAAAAGACATGAAAAAAATATTTGACGCCAGAAAGGACGACTTTTTATGATTAAAATAAGAAAATGCATCGGGCGTTTTGCCGCTGCTTTTTTGTCTTTTATATTATTATGCGGATGCGCGGATAAAGGGGGTAGCCCATTGGATAAAAATGTAACGGGATTAGACGGTTATATAGGAGAGAATATACGGAATAACATAAAAAACTGGCAGACAGTGGCGCTTGAAAATAATCCTAATATAGTTGATTTAATAAAACAGGCGGGAAAGGGAACTTTGTCTGCTGTTATTAAAGGAAGCTTAAACGGCATAAAGTATTCGTTATCGGAACAGGGAGGATACCTGAAGCAGTCTCTTGCATTTACACAAGTCAGTGAAAATGCTGTTTTCAATGATGTGGAGTTTATGTTCGGAAAGGATATATCGTCGAAAACCGACTGGAGCGGAGCCGGTGAACTGTGGTTTTATGCCAAAATCGTTGATAAACCCCGAAACCCCTTGAAAAACAAGGGCTTCCGCAGGATAA